>JAABUT010000063.1_pt1 | contig 196340 bp, 194 predicted proteins | sample 5559281 | NCBI WGS metagenome assembly JAABUT01 (sample SAMN10711880, study PRJNA513359) | rock metagenome | isolation source: Antarctica rocks | place: Antarctica: Victoria Land, Ricker Hills nord | collected 2016-01-04
GCCAGAGGCCTGCTGTTCTACCGGCTACTCCAGCAAGCCGTAGATACCGACCCCCATCCCCTCAAGGATCTGATCGGCGGCTAAGCGCCAGCTGCACTCAAGCAGAGATGCAGGACGTATGTTCGAGGATATCGCTGGTCCACGTTTAGGTCAAGCAGCGGTGCCAGGACCGCGTACCTCTCGACCGCTGTCCAGCGCCTGACTAGCGCGGGACCTGGCCCGTGGGCGGCGCCGGTCCAGGAGCAAGGCAAGCGGCGCGGCGAGTAGCCGGACTGACCCGACCGGGAGCCGCAGCGCCGAGTGCTTGAGATTCACACCGCTGCAGCGCATCTGGGGTGGCGTCTCGCTGAGCTCACCGTGCGAGCCGCACCGGCAACGTGGCACGCCGATCTCGAGACGGGTCGGGTGAGCTGGCCGCGCCGGCTGAGGTCAATTAGTCGACGGGCTGCTGCAGGAACGGCACGGTTTTGGGAAAGCCGACGTCGACCCGGGCGGACGGGGGCCGCTGGAAGGTGACGGATACCTCGACGGTCTGGCCCGGCTGCAGCTCGGCGGGGACCAGGTCACCGCGGACCTTGCGGTCCTGGTCACGCAACGGCGCGTACAGGGCGCGCTCGGTCGTGTCGAACAAGAAGGCGCCGCCCAGGTCGCGCCCGAGCTGGCGGTCGATGCCACCTACGTCCGGGTCACCGAAGACTCGGCTGCGCAGCGGCTTCGGACCGGAGTTGGAAACGCGGAACCGAGCGATGAGCTCGGCATCGCGGCCTGACAGTCCGAGCAGCTCGACCCGCAACCCGGGGACCGAGGTGCCGACGGCAACCACAGACGGCGGGTCGTTGCCGGCGAGGGCGAGCGACGATCCGGCGGATGCCCCGGTAAGCAGGACGAGAGCCGCGAGCAGCACGACGAGCCGGGAGGAGCTCACGACCGGTAGGCCAGGGAGACCCGGCGGTTCAGCTTGCGGCCCTCGGGGTTGTCCTTGCCGTTGGGGAAGGCGTTGGGAGCGATCGGATCGGCCTGCCCGCGACCGCTCAAGCGCAGGGTCAGCCCCGTGCGCGCCAGCAACGGCAGGAGCGCTCGTTGGACCGCCGCGGCCCGATCCCGGGACAGCTGCAGGTTCGCGACGTCGGAGCCGACCGAGTCGGTGAAACCGGTGACCGTCACGGAGCCCTTCGCCCGGCTGGTCAGCAGCGACGCCGCGCGGGACAGCGTCTGACTTGCGGCCGGCGTCAACGTCGAGGAGCCGAAGGCGAACAGGACGTCGGTGTCCAGCGCCAGGTCCTGGGTCTGCGTCCCCGACGTCTCGCGGATGGTCGCCACGACATCCCGGTCGCTGACCACCAGGACCCGGTCGGTGACCGGGGACCGCGGCGGGCTGACGGCACTGCCCGGCGGTGAAGCGGCACCAGCAACCCCCGGCGCGGTCACCAGGGCCGCACCCAGCGCGATGAGCGACCAGTGCGGCAAGGCGTTCACGTGATCTCCACGCTCACCGGAATGAACTGCGGCAGTGCCACCTGCACCGCCCGTACGGATGGCTCCGGCGAGGGGAAGTAGGCGTAGAAGGTCATAACATCACCCGGTCCCATGGACAGCCCGTCGTTGCCCGTCCCGCCCTGGCCGAGGTCCGTGCTGCACAGGCAGCGCCGCTCGGCGTCGCGAAGGACGAGGTAGCGCTTGCGGGCCGCAGGGTCGAACAGCGAGGCCCCACCCATATCCCGGTCGACCGTCGGGTCGCCGTAGCCCGGTTCGCGCCAGGATCCGTTGAACGAGTACGGCTTGGAGCCCTTGTCGGTCATCGTCACCGTCAGGAGCAGCGTGCGCGCATCGAGTCGGTGCACGCTGTTCACGGCCAAATTGAGCTCCGGTACGGCGCCTGGGACGGACGCCATGGCGACCGGGAGCGGCATCGGAGGGGCTGCAGCTGTCGCGGTCGGTGTCGCCGAGGCTGCGGCCGACGAAGACGCGGGGGCGGGGGAGCCGGAGAGGCCTGGGGATGAGGCCTTGGGTTTCGGCGAGCCGGACGTGCAGCTCGAGGTGACAGCGCACATCAGCAGCAGCGCTGGAATCAGCCCGCTGGAATGTGGAAGCACAGCCACATACTCGCAGAGATCGGGCACCCGCCAGCTGGGTTAGAGCAGGGTTAGAGCCGGCTGATCGCGTTCAGGTCCGCCGGCGTCGGCGGAGGACTGCCGCAATGAGAAGTGCGCCGAGCGCGGCGGTCGGTAGTGCCCAGTTCAGGCCGGTCGCAGGCAGGGAGCTGCTGCTGATCGGCAAGATCGCGTTCAGCATGGACCTGACCGACAAGGACAACGTCGATGCGCTCGCGAACGGCCTCCACAGCGTGGGCATCCCTGTCCTGCGCGGCAACGGCAGCTACCCACCGCCGAGCGTCCACGACGGCATCGGGAGGCTGTACTCCGGCTTCGACCAGGGAGCGAACGGCACCACCGTGACGGCGACGACCCATGACACCTCGACCAGCGGCGGCACGGTCGGCGCGGAGGGCGGCGACGTCCTCACCTTTGGCGCGGAGGCCGGGCTAGCGTTCGTCGACACCACCGCGACAAGCGGCTACTACTCCCCAGGGGACGGCTTCGTGAAGTGGCAGCAGTGCACGGCATTACGGCCGGCCTCCAGGCGGCCGTGCCGGTACTGCTGCTGTCCACTGCTCTTGCGGCTGGCTGCTCGTCAGGTTCCGAGCCGGACCAGAAGAAGGCGGACCCACTGCCGACCTCAGCCACCGCCGCGCCCACGCCGACCTTCGGACCGGGCCTGCAAGCGGCCGGCGGCGTGGCCTACGCACTGGGCATACCGGCAGACCCCGCCTTCACCAAGGGTCGCAGCGAGATCCGCGCGAACGGCACCTCCGTCTCCCGCTGGCACTTCGAGCTGTCGCCCGGGGGACCGGCGTGCACGATCGTCGCGTCGGAGCAGCCGGCGTACGCGGGTGATTTCCCGGCCGCCGTCCTGCAGACCTTCGAGGTCCTGGCAGAGCAGACCGACAAGATCGTGACCAACGAGCAGGTCCCGCCGCCGCCCGGGGCCGTTGGTGCGGTCCGCCAGGAGTCGACCTTCCCGGTCAAGCTGGCCGATGGCACCAGTGTCCAGGCGCGTCTGTCCCAACGGCAGCTGCTTACTGCGGGCAAGACCTTGGTGAGCCTCACGGTCGCCGCACCGGAGGACGCACTTGGCAGGTGCCGGGCCAAGGACGTCGCCGCATCGCTGCAGCTGACCGGACACGAGCCCGCACGATCCGCACCTTCCACGCCCGGTGGGCCGTTCTCGTGAGTGCCGTCCCGAGCCGACTGTCGGCCTCTGCACGCAGCGGTGCTGGTCTTGTATCGGTCGGGCTGCCGGTCCTGCCGACCGGCGGTTCGAGAGTTCGTCCTGCCCGTGCCCGGATCGCTGGCCGGTGCCGTCGAGTCGGCGTGGCTGGACGTGCTCGCCGACCTGCTCGAGCTCGGGCCGGTCTCGGTTGTCTGCTTCGAGCGCAACCGTACAGAGACTGCGCGCGCCGTCTCCGTCGCCTGCCAGGTGCAGGAGGCGCCCAGGCATAGTGCGCGTCGCGATGGGGGGTGCACCACTTGCGTCAGCGGTCGTAGTGGACGCCGCCGCGCGTGCGGTCGCGGCCGGCGCACTGCGGCCAGCGGATCTCGGCCTGTTCCTGCGACGTGTGCCGGCTGCGGTGGTGAGCTGCGCCGTCGTCACCTCGGTTGCTGACCTGGACTTGCGGGACTGTCACTGAGCCATCACCTAGCGTCCTACCTTCCGGGCAAGACGCAGTTCCTCGTTCAGTTGGGCGCCGGTGCAGCACGTCAACAAGCTCAAGGACGACCGCGAACCGGTCAGCGAAGGGGTTCTCCCGATGGACGGCGGGGTCTGGACGGCTACCGCGATGGGCGCGGCCGGCTTGCCACCGCAGCTGCTCCGTCGGCTGCACACACGGGCACTGGCGACAGACCGGCGCAGCGCGCAGTTCGAGTACGACGTCCGAGGTGACGTCGTGTACCCCCTGTGGTTGTCGCGAGCCGTGTCGGCACGCCTCGTGTCAATCACGGTCTCCGGCGCCCGGATCGCGACCTGCGGGCAGGTACTGCTCTCTGCTAGCAAACAGTTCCAGCAACGTCGCCGGCACGACCTGGCCGCACTCCACGCACAGCATCCAAAGCGTGCCTGCCGGGAACGGTTCGGGTCGGCGTCGTCGATCAGCCGACAGCTGCCTCGTCCCCGGCATCCCCGTCGGTCTTGCCGCGGGTGATGCCCAATGCAAGGCTGACCTGGGTAGTCGGGTACGAGGGCAGGGGTGGCGTTGATGATCCGCAACCTGGTGCTCGGGCGGCTGCGGCCACCGCGCAACGCAGCCCAGGCCGAAGCTGATCTCGCCGCGTTGCGCGGCGGCCTGATGGCTCTGGCGGCCTTGCCTTACCGCGGTCTGCTGAGCTGCGAGGTCGGCGTGGACGCCGGGGTGCGTGAGGGCGGTTGGAGCTTCGCGATCACCAGCGACTGGGCGGATGTGGAGTCCTACCGGGCCTACGACGAGGAGCCGGAGCACAACCGGCTCCGCCGGGAGGTGTTCGACCCGTTGTGCCCCGACCTCGCAAGGGTGCAGTTCGAGGTCGACCGTTGACCAAGGCGAACCCCTGGCTCCGGGTCCGCTTCGGATACCCACCGGGCGAGCGCGGACGGGACCGCCGGCTATCGCCCTGAACGGGTTCAGTGGCCAGCAGGTCGCCCGGCCGACGACCGCACCGCGGCGCTCGTGGCGCAATGGCGCGTGTGTCGCGCTGGCAGAGGCACAGGACGCGGTACTGCTGACCACCGACGCAAGACTTTCCCGGCTGCGGGATTGAGCTGCGAGATGAAGGTGCTCGTCAGCTCGTCCGGGCCTGGCGGAGCGGTTGTGTAGGCGGATCCATGCACTTCCCGGCGGCGCCCGATCGGCGCGCTCAACAGGCCCCGACCGGTCCCCGCATTACCGGTCAGGCTGACAGGGCTTGAACGCCTGTTGTCGCTGTCTCGAGGTTGCAGCACGAGAGGACTGCGGCACGGGTCCTCGTCCGGGCGGCATCAGCCGCGCTGGCGTCAGTTCGGTACCCCGGTCAGGAGTTCGTCGTCGAGGGCACCGAAGACCTCGGCGACCTGCTCCCAGCCGATGCGCAGCAGGAAGCTGTTGTTGCGGCCGTAGCTCTTGCTGCCCAGTACGAAAAAGCGCGGCTCGGGGTTGCGCAGGACGTCGACGCCGGCACTGGTCTGGACCAGGCAGTCGCCGCCCTCGCTGCCGAGCAGCGTGGCTGCCAGTGTGATCGGGCCCTCAGTGGCGTAGCACTCATGCACCTGCAACTGGCGGTAGATCCGGCTGTCCCCGGTCATGGACACCACGACGTCCACGACGACTTCGCGCTTGCGAGCGACCGTGTCCCGCAGCGTCACGCAGACCCGCTCGCCCTGCCGGCGCAGGGACTGAACGACCACACCGGTCTGCACGACTCCGCTGTCGACGATCTGGCGGGAGGAGGCGACCAGAGCCACGCGCTCCGGCAGCGGGTCGTCCTCGACGGCGCCCCAGGTAGGAGCAGCGCTGCGGACAGCCCAGATAAGCTCCGCACCGACGGCGACGAGGTCCCTGGCCGCTGTCTGCGCACTGTTGCCGGCGCCGACGAGCAGGACCTTGCGGCCGGCCCAGGTCAGGTCAACAGCAGGGATCTCGCGGACGATGAGCTCCGCGCAGGAGCGTTCACCCGGCGCCGGGATGCCGCCGTCACCGGTCGGGTTCGGATTGCCGTAGGTGCCGGTGCAGTCCAGGACGACGTCCGCGGTCTCCAGCGCCTCCTGACCGTCCGGACCGGTCACCAGCAGCAGGAACGGCGTTCCAGCACGGGTGTCGCTGCCGATCTGTTCGCTCTTGAGCAGTCCCTGCCGGGCGACCTGCTCGACCGTCGTGGACAGCCGTACGTCGGGGAGCAGCGCGGCCACCCGGTCGAGGTGCTCTGCGTACTCGTCCCCGGTCGGGCAGGTGTCGCGGTCGGGCAGGCCGAGCGCCGCGGCCGCGCGGGGGCTGACGACCATCGACCACGGCGTGAACAGCCGCACGTGCCCCCAGCGGCGGACGTAGTCCCCGACGTGCGGCGCCCGGTCGTAGACCGTGACGGCCCAGCCGCGCTGATACGCCGCCAGGGCCGCTTCCAGACCGGTCGGACCAGCACCCAGGACAGCCACCCGCACCATGGCCCGACTGTACGGGAGGATCGGGTCGTGGATAAAGCGCAGTGGATGAGCGTGCTCGGGCTGACCGAGGACGAGGTGCCGCGGCTGTTGGTGCTGGAGGGGACCTGGTGGCGCGCGCGGGCCCTCGAGACCCGCCTGCCGCTGCTGACCGACGTGCGCGAGACCGGCATGCCGGACCTGTGGTGGGGACGGCGTGGGGGCGTCCCGGTCGCCTACTGCCCGGCGTACGGCGCCGCGCGCGCCGTCGAGCCGGTGCACGTGCTTGGGCTGTGCGGGACCCCGGTGGCGATCCAGATCGGCTCGTGCGGCGGCCTGCAGCCCCAGGTGCGCACCGGCGACGTCGTGGTGAGCGAGCGGGCGACGATCGGCGAGGGCGCCTCGGCGTACTACGGCGGCCAGGGCTCCTCGCCGGCCGACGGCCTCCTGGTGGACCGGGCCCTCACCGCCCTGGTCGGTCGGCGTCAGCGGGCGCACTGCGGGCCGACCGTCAGCACCGACGCCCTGCTTGCGCAGCCCGAGTCACTCGTCGCGCAATGGGCTGCCGCCGGGCACTTGGGCGTGGACATGGAGAGCTCAGCGGTGTTCTCGGCCGCCGCGGCCTTCGGGGTGGGCGCGGCGTCGCTGCTGTTCGTCTGGGACGAGCTGCCTGGCCGTTCGTGGACGGACTCGTTCACCCCTGCGGAGGCGGCCGCTCAGCAGTCCGCCCGCCAGGCCGTCTACGAGGTGGCGCTGGGGCTCCTGGACTGAGCGCCGGCTCAGGGAGAGTCGAGCTGCACGACGTGCCGCAGTGATTCGCCGCGGTGCCAGCGCTCCACGTCGTCAGAGATCAGGGTGCTGTGATGCTCCACGACGTCCAGGGCCGCGCCGGCCAGGTGGGGGGTGAGCAGCAGGTTCGGTGCGCTCAGCAGCGGGCTGCCGGCCGGCAGCGGCTCGGTGGCGTAGACGTCCACGGCGGCGCCGGCGAGCCGGCCTCCGTGCAGCGCCTCGACCAGCGCCCCCTCGTCGACGATGCCTCCGCCGGCGGTGTTCACCAGATAGCCCTGCGGCCCGAGCAGGTCCAGCTCGGCCGCGCCGATCAGGTCCCGCGTCTCGGGCAGGCGCGGGCAGTGCAACGTCACGACGTCGCTGCGCCGGAGCAGCTCGGGCAGGCCCACCCCGCCGGGCACCACGGGATCGTTGTGCAGGACCTGCATGCCGAAGCCGTCCCTGGCCCGCTGGGCGACCAGCCCCCCGACGGCGCCCAGTCCGACGACCCCCAGCGTGCGCCCCTGGAGCTCCGGGCCCCGGAAGTGCAGGTACGGCAGCTCGTCCCCGACGTGCCAGCCGTGCCCGCGCAGGTGCCGCTCGGCCGGACCGACCTGTCGCATGAGGCAGATCAGGACGCCGAGGGTGAACTCGGCGACCGAGACCGCGTTGCGGCCGGGCGTGTACACGACCGGGATGCCGCGTGCGGCGCAGGCGGCCAGCTCGACGTTCACCGGACCGCCTCGAGCGGTCGCCACCAGCCGGACGTCGGGCAGCGCGGACAGGACTTCGTCGTCCACGGTCTCGATCTCGGTGACCAGCAGGGCCGCGCCGCGGGCCGACGCGACGTAGGCCTCGCGGTCCTGGACCTGCCGGGTCGTGCCCCAGCCGCCGCGCTCGACGGTGTAGCCCAGCGCTTCGAGCCGTCGTACGCCGGCGGGGCTGAGCTCTGCGGTGACGTAGGCCTTCACGACCAGGATGCTGCCAGGGCGCCGCGCAAGGCCGCCGTCGTGGCGCGCCACTGCTCGTAGGGCGCCGCCCACCTCGACGCGTCGCCGGCTGGCAGCACCTGCTCCGGGAGCCCTGCCGGCCGGACCGGTTCACCAAGCGCTCGGGCCACCAGCGCGGCGCCGGCAGTGGCCACCCCTCCGGTCGTGGCGTGCTGCACGTCCCGACCGAGGATCTGCGCCAGCAGCCGCGGCAGACGTCCGTCCGCCGCGCCGCCGCCGGTCACCACGACGGCCGACGGGGCCAGGCCGAGGGCGCGTGCAAGGTCCTCGACGTTGCCGCGTACCGAGAACGCGTGCGCTTCCAGCAGCGCCTGCCGCACCTGGGTCGTCGTGGTGTCGGGGCGCAGCCCGACCAGGCAGACCGGGGGCCGGTTCGACCAGGTGTCCTGCGCCCAGTGCTCGGCGGCCGTCACGGCCACGACACCACCTGCTCCTCCGGGAGATCCGGTGTCGCTGGAACGCCGCTCGAACGCACCGTGCGGCTCGTCCCGGACAAGCTGTGACCACCAGCCCTGCACCGTCCCCGGGTAGCCGGCGTTGCCCTCGGCCGCCCACAGCCCCGGGGCTGCATGCGTGGAGACCCAGGGCCGACCGAGCGGGTCGTGCACGGGGGCCGAGGTCGCCACCTGCACCGGCGTACTGCTGCCTGCCACGACGGTCACGACCCCGTCCCCGAGACCGCCCACGCCCATCGCGGCGAGCTGCGTGTCACCGCACCCGGACACCACCGGCAGGCCGGCGGGCAGGGCCCAGCCGCGGGTCGTCCGGCCCACGACCACGCCTGCCTCCACGACCGGAGCGAGGCGGTCCGTCCCGAGCCCACACTCCTGCAGCAGCTCGTCGGCCCAGCTCCGCGCAGCCACGTCGGCCATGCCGCCCGCACAGGCGTACGACGTCTCGGTCACCTGCTCGCCGGACAGCAGCCACAGCAGCCAGTCGTGGACGAACAGCACCCGGCGGGTCGAGGCCCAGCGGTCGGGCTCGCCGGCCTGCACGGCCAGCAGCTTCGGCAGCGTCAGCTCAGGGGCCGGCCAGTGGCCCGTCAGGCCGTGCCTGCCGGCAAGCACCTGCTGGTGGGCGGCACCGGTTCGGTCGCTGTTGAGCACTCCGTTGCCGAGCGGCCGGCCGGAGGCGTCGAGCAGTACGAAGCCCTGACGCAACGAGCAGGCGGTCACGCCGACGTAGGTCCCCGGCACCTGCTCGACGACCTGCGCGAGGGCGTCACGGGCAGCGGCTTCCCAGGTGGCCGGGTCGAACTCGGCTCGGTCCAGCGCGGGGCGCACGGTGGGTGTAGCTACCGACACCTGCGCCAGGACGCGTCCGCCGACCTCCGCCACCCAAGCCTTGAGCGAGGAGCCGCCGGCGTCCAGGCCTGCGACCAGGCTCCCGGTGGCACGGCTGCTGACCGCTGTGCTGCTCACCGGGCCGCAGCCTCCCCTGCCCTGATGGTCTCCAGGTACTCGGCTGGGCACGCGGTAGTGGTGTCACCCAGCTGGTGCATCACCAGCGTCGCCCTCGCGGCCTCCTCGAGGTTGGCGGCCCGCTTGTGCGCCATGTCGATCGTCGCGCCCAGCGCCGAACAGCCGTGGTGGCCGAGCACGACACAGTTGCAGCCGTCCGCGACGGCCTCCGCGGCGGTGTCGGCGAGCAGCTGCGTTCCGCTCTGGATGAAGGGCGTCGAGCGCACTTCCCGTACGTAGTAGGCGTGGTCGATCGTCAGCAACCGGATGGGGATGCCGAGGGCGTCCAGGAGCACCGAGGTCTGCGGGTGCAGGTGCACGACGGCGTTGACGTCGGGGCGGACCCGGTAGGTCGTCAGGTGCAGCGGCACCTCGCTGCTCGGCTTCGGATGGCCTGCGCGCACGTCGCCCTCCGCGACGCCGACGACCGAGAAGCTCTCGGGCGTCAGCTCGTCGAGCCAGGTGCCGCTCGCGGTCACCACGCACTCATCGGCGCCGGGCAGCCGGGCCGACAGGTTGCCGCCGGAGCCGATGACCAGGCCGGCCGACACCGCCTTGCGGCCGACGACGATGAGCTGGTCGATCAGGTCCCTCACGGTGTGACGATCTCCTTCAGTCGGGGTGCCGGTGCCTCCAGGGCGGAGACGATCCGGTCGAGCGGGTGGGAGCCGGTGACGACGAGATCGCCGTCGACGTGGGCCAGCAGCGAGATCGCCTCCAGGAAGCAGCCGGGCGCGAGATGTCCTCCGGAAAGGGTAATCTCGCCGAACTCTGCGATCACGTTGAGGTCGAGGTCCAGTGGCCTGTCGTACACGCCGTAGACCCCGGCGCGGCCCCCTGGCCGGACCGCGCGCAGCAGTACGGCCACCGCATCCACCGACCCACTGACGTCCAGCACCACGTCGTACGCCGCGTCGTCCGGCTGCTGGGTCGCCGCGTCGTAGCCCAGCGCTCCTGCCAGCCGCGCCTTGTCCGCAGTGCGCACCACGGCCGTGACGTGGCTCGCGCCCTCGGCCCTGGCCGCGTGCACGGCGAGCGCCCCGAGACCGCCGAGCCCGGCCACCGCCACCCGGTCGCCGGGCTGCACGCCCGCCCGGCGCACCGCGTGTAGGGCGCAGGCCATCGGCTCGGCGAGCACCGCCTGCTCGGTCGTCAACGCCTCGGGCACCTCGTGCAGGCGTACGCCGGCGGGCAGGCCGACCTGCTCGGCGAATGCGCCGGGGGTGCCGCTGCCGAGGTGCACGCCGTTCGGGCAGAGGTGCTCCTGGCCGCGCGCGCAGACGACACAGTGCAAGCACGGGATCTTCACCTCTGCGGTCACCCGCTGCCCCGCTCGCTCGCCGGCCAGGACCCGACCGAGCAGCTCGTGGCCCGGCGTGAACGGCCAGTCCAGCTCGCCCCACGGGTGCCGTCCGGTCCAGAGCATCCGGTCGGCGGCGCACACCCCGGCGGCCTCGACCTGCACGACCAGGGGGGCATCTGGGTGGTCGATCTCGGCGAGCCGGAAGTCGCCCGGGCCATGCGCGACGACGGCCCTCATGCGCGCCGGGACAGCACGTGGTCCCGGCTCTCGCGCACGGCCTGCTCGCCGGTGACCAGGCCGGAGCTAACTGCGCCGTACAGGTCGAAGGACGCCGTGCCGCGCCAGCCGGTGGCGTCGAGGGCGGCGACGAAGGTGCCCAGGTCGTGCAGCCGACCGCAAGGCAGGTCGTCGTCACTGCCCCCGACGGAGGCGTCGCCGAGGTGGCAGTGCAGCAGCAGGTCGCCGAGCTGCTCGACGACGTGCGCCGGGTCCTCACCGGCCGCATAGGCATGACCGGTGTCCAGCAGCACACCGAGGCCCTCGACGGCGGCGCAGAGCTCGAGCGCCTCCGCACAGTCCGCGACCGCGGTGCCGGGCTTGTACTCCACAGCGACCCTGACATCGCCCGCTGCGTCGACGACCTGCCCTGCGGCCCCTGCGATGTCGGCGCCGACCGGGTCCGCGCCGGGCCAGACCCCCAGCACCGGTAGGCCGAGCTCGCGGCACACCTGCGCGCACGCGCGCACCTGCTCCAGCAGCCGGTCCAGATCGCCGGAGAACGCGCCGCCCGGCCAGCGGTCGGCGGTCAGACTGAGCAGGACGTCGGTCACCGGGACGCTGTCGGGCAGGGCCGCGAGCCGCGCCGGGTCGAGCTGCACCGCCGCGTCGTACACGCCCAGCTCGATGCCCTCGAGGCCGAGCCGCGCCGTCTGCTGCCACAGCCGGGCGTCGGTCAGGCCGTCCGGCCAGGAGTTCCAGTCCGCGTCGGTGAGCCGCCACGTGCCCGGGTTCGCCATGTGCGGGAGCCTAGGCTTGCGCAGGTGAGCGCCCCCGACGACCTGACCTCCGGACCGCAGACCGGCTCGCCGCCGGACCTGCCCGCACAGCTGCTCGCGCTGTCCGCCCAGCAGCTCGAGGTGGCACCGGCCGCGCTGGTCGCCGATGCCCTGCTCGGTGACGATCTCGGCATCGACAGCATGTCGGCGATCGAGTGGGGGATGAGCATCGAGGACGCGTTCGGCATCTCGCTGCCCGAGGACGCGTGGGGCTACGTCCGGACCTACGGCATGGTCGTGGAGCTGGTCACCCGGCTGAGCCGGCGCACGGTTGGCACGTGAAGCCGCGTCCCACTCTGCGCAGGGTGGTCGTGACCGGCTTCGGCGTCGTGTCCCCGAACGGGGTCGGCCTGGACGCCTTCTGGACGGGCCTGCAGAGCGATCCGCCCCTGCGGCGTAAGCGCACCGTCGAGGACTTCGACGCCTCGCCCTGGCTGAGCAGCAAGGAGCAGCGGCACCACGACCGCTTCACCCACTTCGCGATCGCTGCGGCACAGATGGCCCTCGACCACGCGGGCGGATCGCCCGCGAAGGATCTGACCCGCGCGGGTGTGAACCTCGGTACAGGTATCGGCGGGGTCGGGACGCTGGAGACGCAGGTCGCTGTGCTCGCCGCCCGCGGCGCCGGCCGGGTGTCCCCGTTCACCATCCCGATGGTGATGCCGAATGCCGGCGCGGCCGCGGTCTCGCTGCGCCTGGGCTGGCAGGGCCCGTGCGAGACCCTCACGACGGCCTGCGCCGCCGGGACGCACTCGGTCGGCGCGGGCGCACGGCTCATCGCCGACGGCCGCTGCGATGTCGTCCTCGCGGGGGGTGCGGAGTCCTCGATGACCCCGACGACGGTGGCGGCGTTCACCAAGATGACCGCGCTGTCGGAGTCCGGGCTGAGCCGGCCCTTCGACGTCGGTCGGGACGGGTTCTGCATCTCCGAGGGCGCGGCCGTCCTGCTGCTCGAGGACCGCGAGGCCGCCCTGGCCCGAGGAGCCCGCCTGTACGGCGAGGTGCTCGGGGCAGCAAGCACCTGCGACGCGCATGACATGACCGCGCCCTCGCCGGGCGGCTCGGGGGCAGCTGCCTGCATGCGCCTGGCTTTGGACGACGCCGGGCTGCGGCCGGCCGACGTACGCGCAGTCAATGCCCACGGGACCTCGACACCGCTTAACGACGCCGCCGAGGCCCAGGCCATCGCCACCGTCTTTGGCCGTGGCGCCGTACCGGTCAGCAGCATCAAGGGCGTGACCGGGCACGGGCTCGGCGCCGCCGGGGCGCTGGAGGCCGCCTCGGTGCTGCTGTCATTCCTGCACCGCGAGCTCCCGCCCACCCTCGGTACGACGGCGGTCGATCCGGCCCTCGAGGTCGACGTCGTGCTGGAGCCGCGGGCCTGGGAACCCGGGCCGACGATCAGCAACTCCTTCGGCTTCGGCGGCCACAACGGCTCTCTCGTCCTCGCCCCCGTCTGACTCCGAGCGTCGGGTCCGCCCTCAGTGGCCCATCCCCAGGCCGCCGTCGACCGGCAGGACGGCGCCGGTGACGTAGGACGCGGCGTCGCTGGCGAGAAAAGCTATGACAGCAGCGATCTCCTCGGGCAGCGCAGTACGCCCGAGCGGGATGGTGGCGAGCAGCTCGGCCCGCCGAGCGTCGGTGAGCTCCGCCGTCATGTCGGTGTCGACGAAGCCGGGCGCGACGACGTTCGAGGTGATGCCCCGGCCACCGAGCTCACGCGCCAGGGACCGCGAGAATCCCACCAGGCCGGCCTTGCTCGCCGCGTAGTTGGCCTGGCCCGCGCCGCCGCTCATCGCCACGACCGAGGAGACGAAGAGCAGCCGGCCCCAGCGGGCCTTCAGCATCCCGCGGGCCGCCCGCTTGGCGACCCGGAACGATCCCGTGAGGTTCGCGTCGAGCACTCGGCTGAAGGAGTCCTCGTCCATCCGCAGCAGCAGCTGATCGGCGGTGATGCCGGCGTTGGACACCAGCACCTCCACGGGTCCTTGCCAGCCCTCGACCTCACTGAACGCCGCGTCGACCGAGGCGCTGTCCGTCACGTCGCACCGCACGCCCAGCAGACCCTCCGGCACCGCCGATCCACGATGCGTCACCGCGACCCGGTGCCCGTCCTTGCTCAGCGCGAGCGCCGTCGCGAGGCCGATGCCTCGGTTCCCCCCGGTCACCAGCACAGATCGACCTGCCATGGCTGTCACGTCCTCTCAACGACGGGGTCAGCATGCCAACTAGGGTCGAGGCCATGACCCAGAGCCCGATCAGCGCCGTCGTGGACGAGCTGTGGGAGCGTCGCGACGCCCTGTCCTCGGACGACGTCGAGGAGAGGGATGCCGTCGTCGCCGCGGTCGACCTGCTCGACACCGGAGTCGTCCGGGTGGCCCGCGTGGTCGAGGACGAGGTAGTCGTCGACGAGCGCGCCAAGCGGGCGATCCTGCTCGCCTTTCGGCTGCTGCCGATGCAGCAGAGCAGCGGCACCGGCTTCCACGTGCACGACCGCATCCCCGTCAAGCAGACCTTCACCGGCGTACGCGTTGTCGCCGGGGCGATCGCCCGTTGGGGCTCCTACTTCGAGCCCGGCGTCATCCTCATGCCCAGCTACACCAACATCGGCGGGTACGTCGGAGCAGGCACCCTCGTCGACACCTGGGCGACTGTGGGCTCGTGCGCGCAGATCGGCCGGAACGTGCACCTGTCCGGCGGAGTCGGCATCGGCGGCGTGCTGGAGCCGCCCCAGGCCGCCCCCGTCGTGATCGAGGACGAGGCCTTCATCGGCAGCCGCAGCATGGTGGTCGAAGGCGCGCGCGTACGCCGGGGGGCCAAGCTCGGCGCCGGCGTCATCCTCACCAGCAGCACCCGTGTGTTCGAGGCCGAGACCGGCAAGGAGCTCGAGCGCGGCGTGGCGCCGGAGCGGGGGATCGTCGTCGGCTCGACCCGGGTGAAGAGCTTCCCCGGCGGCGACTTCGGGATGCCGGTGGCCCTGGTGCTGCGCTATCTCGAGCCGGGCCAGGAGCACGACAAACTCGTGCTCAACCAGACGCTGCGCGAGTACGGCGTCGCCCCGTGACCGTGGCGGCCGACCCCCTCGACCTCGCCGCCGACCCCCGCGCGCTCACCCGTCAGCTGGTCGACGTCGCCAGCCCCAGCGGCGCGGAGGGTCCGCTCGCCGACCTCGTCGAGGCCGCCCTGCTCGCTCTGCCCCACCTCACGGTGGACCGCGACGGCGACGCGGTCGTCGCCAGCACCCACCTGGGTCGCGAGCGCAGGGTCCTGCTCGCCGGGCACCTGGACACGGTCCCGCTCGCCGAGAACTGGCCAAGCCGGCTCGAGGGGGACGTCCTTTCCGGCTGCGGTACCAGCGACATGAAGTCCGGCGACGCCGTACTCCTGCACCTGGCCGCAACGCTGCCCGATCCGACGTACGACCTGACGTTCGTCCTCTACGACCACGAGGAGGTCGAAGCCGACCGGAACGGCCTTAAGCGGCTGGTCGAGCAGCACCGCGACTGGCTCGCCGCCGATCTCGCCGTGCTCATGGAACCCACCGCGGGGGTCGTCGAGGCGGGCTGTCAGGGCACGCTGCGGGTGGAGGTCGCGGTTCCCGGCAAGCGCGCGCACAGCGCCCGGAGCTGGCTGGGCGAGAACGCCGTGCACGCCGCCGCCCCTTTGCTCACCATGCTGGTGCGTTACGTCCCGCGCGAGGTCGACATCGACGGCTGCGTCTACCGCGAGGGCCTGTCCGCGGTCCGGATCGAGGGTGGCGTCGCGGGCAACGTCGTGCCAGACCTGTGCACCGTCACGATCAACTTCCGGTTCGCCCCCGACCGCTCCCAGGACCAGGCGCTCGACCATGTACGCGAAGTCCTGACCGGGTACGACGTCGTGCTCAGCGACAGCGCCGGCGGGGCCCTGCCCGGGCTCACCGCGCCAGCCACCCAGCACTTTCTGGCGGCTGTCGGTGCGCCGCCGCAGGCGAAGTACGGCTGGACCGATGTCGCGCGCTTCGCCGAGCTCGGGATCCCGGCCCTGAACTTCGGACCCGGCGACCCCAACGTCGCCCACACCCGGGACGAGAGCGTGGACCTGCGCCAGGTCACGGCGGCGACCGACCTCCTGCGCCGCTACCTCACCTGACCTCGCGCGGGAGATGGGCGCGGGTGCGAGGAACCCGTCACTGGGTAGGACCCGAGCTATCTGACCGTTCTGTCCTTGGAGGCCCCGTGACCCAGCCGCAGTCCACCCCCTTGACCGGCAAGACCATCGCGTTCCTCGTCGCTCCCGAGGGCATCGAGCAAGTCGAGCTCACCGAGCCGTGGAAGGCCGTCCAGGAGGCCGGCGGCACGCCCCGGTTGGTCTCCACCAAGGACGGCGAGGTGCAGGCGTTCAACCACCTGGACAAGGGCGACACCTTCCCCGTCGACGCCGTTGTCGGCCAGACCGACCCCGCGTCCTACGACGCCCTGGTCCTGCCCGGCGGCGTGGCCAACCCCGACTTCCTGCGTACGCAGCCCGGTGCTGTGGCCTTCGCCAAGGCCTTCCCGGACTCCGGAAAGCCGGTCGCCGTGATCTGCCACGGCCCGTGGACGCTCATCGAGGCCGGCGTGGTCAAGGGCAAGACCATGACCAGCTGGCCCAGCCTGCAGACCGATCTGCGCAACGCCGGGGCGACGTGGGTCGACGAGGAGGTCTTCGTCTGCCCGACGGAGGGTTTCACCCTCGTGTCGAGCCGCAACCCCGACGACCTGCCGGCGTTCGGCAAGGCGCTGGTCGAGGAGTTCGCCAAGGCCTAGCCGTGACCGGCCGTGGTGCGGTGACGGGCTGGGGCGCGGCTAGGTTCGTGGCCATGCCCCAGCCCGTCGACCCCGACCGAGCGCCCGCCAGCAACGCCGACCGGCCCCCCGAGAAGCAGCGCGGCCCGGTGACGCTGCGGCGGGGGCAGGTCCAGCCGAGTACGACCGACCAGCGGCTGCTTGACGTACGCGGTCCGTCGGACTGGGTGCACACCGATCCGTGGCGGGTTCTGCGCATCCAGTCCGAGTTCGTCGAGGGATTCGGTCTGCTCGCCGAGATGCCCCGTGCAGTCTCGGTCTTCGGCTCGGCGCGGACCAGGACCGACAGCCCCGAGTACGCCGCTGGGCGCGCGATCGGGGCCGCGCTCGCCGAGGCCGGCTGGGCGGTCATCACCGGAGGCGGCCCCGGCGTCATGGAGGCGGTCAACCGCGGCGCGCAGGAGGCCGGCGGGCTGTCGGTCGGGCTCGGGATCGAGCTGCCCTTCGAGCAGCACCTCAACGACTGGGTCGACCTCGGGCTGAACTTCCGGTACTTCTTCGCGCGCAAGACGATGTTCGTGAAGTACGCGCAGGCGTTCGTCATCCTGCCCGGCGGCTTCGGCACCCTGGACGAGCTGTTCGAGTCCCTCACCCTGGTGCAGACCCACAAGGTCAACCAGTTCCCCGTCGTACTGCTGGGCGTGGCTTTCTGGACCCCGCTGCTCGACTGGATCCGCACCACATTGCTCTCGCACGGCTACATCGCACCGGGTGACGTCGGCCTGTTGCGGCTCACCGACTCCGTAGAGGAGGCCGTCGCGATCATCTCGGCGGCCGCGGAGGGCCGACCGCACGACGCCGTCTCCGACATGCCCTGATGGCCGCGGTCTGCGTTTTCTGCTCCTCCAGCACCCGGATAGCCACGTCCTACGTGGATCTGGCGGCCGAGGTCGGTACGGAGCTCGCCCGCCGCGGGCACTCGCTGGTCAGCGGCGGCGGCGACCTTTCCTGCATGGGAGCGGTCGCCAGGGCGGCCCGGGTGGGCGGCGCCCGGACGGTCGGGGTGATCCCCGAGGCCCTGCTCCGGCTGGAGGTCGGCGACCGGGAGGCCGACGAGCTGCTCGTCGTCGACGACATGCGCACCCGCAAGGCCCTGATGGACAGCAGGAGCGAGGCCTTCCTGGCCCTGCCCGGGGGCCTCGGCACGCTTGAAGAGCTCAGCGAGGTCTGGGTCGCAAAGATGCTCGGGCTGCACGCCAAGCCCGTCGTCGCCCTGGATCTCGACGGTCTGTACGCCCCGCTGCGCGCGCAGGTCGAGCTCATGGTGGAGCGCGGCTTCGTCCGCGCCGAGGCCGCCGCCGCCCTGCAGTGGGCGGGTTCGGTAGGACACGCCTTCGAGCTGATCGAGCAGGGCCTGCGGCAGCCAACCCTGATGACGCCGACGCCGGCCGAGGGCCTGGAGGCCGACGCGGACTAGAAGCTCACGTCCGGTACCTCACGTCCAGTAAAGGACGCGGCACTGCGGCAGCCGCCGGGCGAGCTCGGTGTCGAACCACCTGTGCAGCTCGCCCATGACGTCCCTGGGGTAGACGTGCTTGAGGCCGCCGAACTTGTTCCGCTTGGTCGTCCGGCGCTGCACGTCCATCTCCAGCTGCGTCCTGGGGTACCAGCCGAGCAGTACCTCGCGGCTGCCGGGCGTGAACCGGTGGGTGATGCACTCCGCCGTCAGGTCTACGCCGGGTACTCCCTCGACCGCGCCCGCGACCAGGTCGAGCAGGTGCCCGTAGTGCTCGCGCCAGTCCAGCACCGGCATAATCGGCGCGATGGTCAAGCCCACCGGGTAGCCGTCAAGGGCCAGTGTGCGCAGCGCGCCGAGCCGGTCCTCGAGCTTCGCCGTACCGCCCTCGAACCTGGTGGTGACCGGTAGCGCGTTGACGCTGAAGCGGACCCTGGTCCGGCCGTGGTGCGGCAGTCCGACGAAGCCGCCGACGTCGGCGTACTTGGTGGTCCAGCGCAGCTGCACATCGGCGTCCCACGCGCCAAAGTGCCGGACCGTCTGCTCCCAGCTCCCCGTCAGGTGCTCCAGGGCGAGCGGGTCGGTGTAGCAGGATGCCTCGAACGTCGTGCCCTCCTCGGGCCGCCGCGTCGCCGTCTCCACGTAGGACGCGAGGTTGTCGAGGATCTCGTCGAGGTCGGCATAGACCCGGGTCACCGGCGGCCCGGACAGGGACCCGGCGAGGTAGCAGTACTGGCAGTGCGCCGGGCAACCCTCGGCCAGATCCACCCGCCAGTCCGCGCTCGGCGGGATGGGCTGCAGTTTCCGGCGACTCGGCGGGCTGACGACGATCGCCAGCGTAGCCTTGGCGATCGCGTACGTCTGCCGCTCGTCCTGCCCGCGTACCCCCGTGAGACGGTTCGCGGTCAGCCGCTCGACCTCGATGCCCGCGGACTCGACGCGGTCGACGATCCGCTGCCCGTGCGCGTGGTCCAGGGCGGCCGGCGTCACGACCACCCGCTTGGGGGTCCAGCGTCGGGCCGGCCGGGCCGCCGGGGCCAGCCCGGACAGGTCACGGGTGGCCACCTGCTCGCCCGTACCGTCGTGCGCGCCGCTGAGGTCGTCCTGGGCCAGGGGGACGTCCAGATCGACCGTGTCGCTCATCGTCCTGGGATGCCCGGTGCGGAGCCGCCCGAACTGCCGGCTGGGCTTTGATCGTCCATCTCCAGCCTCGGTGCGCGTGGGAGCATCCAAACGTGGTCACCGTGCTCGAGATCCTGGCAGTGCTCATTGTGTTGTTCGTGGCAGCGGCCGTCGCGACCCGCGAGGGCGAGGTGCTCGTCGACGCGCCACGGGACGCTGCGGACCTGGCCCTGCCCGGTGGCCCCGTCCATCCCGAGGACGTGGCCCGCGTCCGCTTCGGTCTCACCGTACGCGGCTACCGGATGGCCGAGGTCGACCGCGTTCTCGAGCGTCTGGCCGAGGAGCTGGCGGTCCGGGACGCCCGTGTCGCCGAGCTGGAGAGCGTCCTCGGGGCCGGCGAGGCTCCCGGTTCCCAGCCGGCTCCTTTGGCCCCGCCGGCTCCTTTGTCTCAGCAGGCCCACGGGTCCCAGCAGGCCCACGGGTCCCAGCAGGCTCCCGGGTCCCCGCCGGCCCCGACCGGACCGGAGCCCCTGCCCGGGCCGGTTTCTCCGCCCTGGCGCGGCGAGCCGACCGCGCCCTAGCTGTGCATCTGGCACCGACGAGCGGTCGCGCAGGCCGCCCTGCACACTGCAGGCATGACCGCCTCGCTCCTGCTCACCGTCGATGTCGCCGCACCTGCCGAGCAGACCTGGGCCGGAGCGACTGATTGGGCCCACCAGGGCGCCTGGATGCTCGGGACGACTGTCCGGCCTACCCGAGCGGACGGACAGGGCGTCGGCGGGGAGATCGAGGCTTTCACCGGTCTGGGTCGCCTCGGGTTCCTGGACACGATGGAGATCACTGTCTGGGAGCCGCCGGCGAGGTGCCACGTGCTGCACACCGGCAGGCTGATTCGTGGCACCGGAGCGTTCGACGTCGAGCCCAGGGGGGCGACCGCGAGCACCTTCCTGTGGCGGGAAGACCTCGAGCTTCCCCTGGGAGCGCTGGGCCGGGCCGGCTGGCCCCTGGTCAGGCCGGTGTTCGCCGCCGGTGTGCAGGCCTCGCTGACCAGGTTCGCGCGCTGGGTCGAGGCCGGACGCCCTGCCGTGGCACCCCGCTGACCGGTCGCCCCGACTGGCTGGATTGCACCGCCGTCCGCACCCGCCGGCCGGTCTCACTTGCCACCCGCCGAACCCCGCCGCCGCCCGTCGAACCCAGCCGCCGCCCGACCCGGGCGCACTCGACGTGCCAGGCCGACCCTGCTGTCGTACGCACGTGTCTGCTCGCGTGGCGCGGAAGGCGGCCGGGCTGAGCGTGGGGCACCGCGCGGGCGCAGTACGGGAGGAGACACGTTCCTCCGCCAGCAGACACGTCCCGGGGGCAAGGCGCCGCGGCGCCCCTGAGACCCAAGCGTCGGGCGGGCGGGCGCGCGTGGGCGTACGGCGAGCGGGCAGGCGCGGGCGGGCGGGGTGTACGGCGGTTCGGTAGGGCGGGCGGGCGCGCACTCGACGTGCCAGGCCGACCCTGCTGGCGTACGCACGTGTCTGCTCGCGTGATGCGGTCGGTGGCCGGGCTGAGCGTGGGGCATCGCCTGGGCGCAGCATGGGAGTAGACACGTTCCTCCGCCAGCAGACACGTCCCGGAGGCAAGGCCCCGCGGCGGGCCTTCCGGCGCGGGCGTACGGCGGTTCGGTCGCCGGTCAGCGGCCGGTGAACTCCGGCGGCTGCTTGCCCAGGAAGGCGCGTACCGCGGCCGCGTGATCCGCCGTCGCGCCGGCCCGGGTCTGCTGTTGGTCCTCGATCGCCAGCGCCGCAGCCAGGTCGCGCGTGCCGCTTGCTGCTAGTGAGGTCTTGATGCAGTCGTACGCCGTGGTGGGCCCGGCGGCCAGACGGGTGGCCAGCTCGGTGGCTACGGTGAGGACCTGCTCGGCGGGTACGACGGCGTTCATCAGCCCCATCTCGAGGGCCTGCTCGCACGTGAACGGCTCGGCGAGCAGCAGCAGCGCAGTGGCCCGTCCGAGCCCGACCAGGCGCGGCAGGGTCCAGGACAGGCCGGAGTCGGCGGTCAGCCCGATACCGGCGAAGGCAGTGGTGCAGCGGGCCCCGGCGGCGCCGATACGCAGGTCGAGAGCGCAGGCCAGCCCCAGGCCGGCGCCGGCCGCGGACCCGTTCACCGCGGCGATGGTGGGAAACGGGAGTGCAGCGAGCATCGTGATCAACGGGTTGTAGTGCTCACCTACGGTCGACAGCGGAGCCGGGTCGCCGGTCGCCAGCAGCGCGGCGTGTTCTCGCAGGTCCTGCCCCACGCAGAAGGCCCGGCCGCTGCCGGTGAGCACCAGGGCCCGGATCCGGCCGTCGTCGCGCACCGCCGTCACGGCTTGGAGCAGGGCGAACTTGACCTCGAGGGTGAGGGCGTTCATGCCCTCCGGCCGGTTGAGAGTGATCGTCGCGACCGCCCCGGTCACGTCCAGCAGCACGGTCTCGGACACGGTCGGGCCTCCAAGGGTGGTGACAGGCAGCCGGGCGCGCGGCGTCGCGCACCGGACGTGCACGGGGACCAGCCTCCCATGCGGCAGGTGCCTGGTTTCCGCGCGGGCGCCTCGTGCGGGAGACTGTGACGAAGACCGGACGCAGTAGGCCCGGCGCCACTGCGAACAGATGGAGGTACGGCGATGGCGGCCATGAAGCCGCGCACGGGCGACGGCCCGCTCGAGGTCACCAAGGAGGGTCGCGGCATCGTCATGCGCGTGCCGCTCGAGGGCGGCGGTCGGCTCGTCGTCGAGATGAACGCCGAGGAGGCGACCTCACTCGGGGATGCCCTGAAGGCCGTCGTCAGCTAGCGCCCCCGTCCCTCGCGCTCCCTCCGGCCTACTACTGCACCACGGTACGTCCGGAGCGCCACACCAGGAAGGCTTCCGTGCCCGATCCTGTCCTTGCACTGCCCACGCTCCTGCTGACCAGCGCGGTCCCGGACGCCGTAGTGGTGGCTGTGCCGACCGGCCCGGGTCCGGATGGTCCCGTCCTGCGCGGCGCCCTGCCGGTGCTCCCCGACGTGGACGTGCCTGCGCTGCTGGCCCGCGAGTCCGCCAAGGGCGAGCCCGGCGAGATCGTCGCGATCCCGGTGCTCGACGGGGGACCGCCCGAGCGGGTGCTGCTCGTCGGTACCGGCGACGCCGGCCCGGCTGCCCTGCGTACGGCCGGGGCGGCCGTGGTCCGAAGGGCCAAGGGCTCAGCCTCGCTGGCGTTGGACCTGCGCGGCTTGGCGCTCGGGGCGGAGCCGGTCCGTGCGCTCGCCGAAGCCGTGCTGCTCGCGTCGTACTCCTACTCGCTCAAGGCCGGCGCCGAGCCGCGTGTGCTGCAGGACGTCACGATCGTCGTGACCGACGCTGAGGCGTGGCAGGCCGTGATCGAGCGCGCGCGGGTGGTCGCGAGAGCCACCGCGCAGGCCCGGGACCTGGTCAACACCCCGTCACTGGGCAAGACGCCCGCATGGCTCGCCGGTCAGGCCGGCGAGTTGCTGACCGGCCTCAGGGTGCGGGTGCGCGAGGAAGAGGCGCTGAGCAAGGAGGGCTTCGGCGGGGTGATCGCGGTCGGGCAGGGCTCGAGCCGGCCACCGCGGGTCATCGAGGTGACCTACGACGGCGGCGGCGACCGGCACGTCGTGCTCGTCGGCAAGGGCATCACCTTCGACACCGGCGGTCTGTCGCTGAAGACCAACGACGGCCTGCAGCTCATGAAGACCGACATGGGTGGTGCCGCAGCCGTTCTGGCCACTGTACGGGCGGTCGCCGACCTGGGGCTGCCGGTGAAGGTCACCGCGCTGGCGATGGCTGCCGAAAACATGCCGAGCGGCACCGCCCAGCGCCCCGGGGACGTCATCACGCAGTACGGCGGCCGTACCGTCGAGGTCCTCAACACCGATGCCGAGGGCCGCCTGGTGCTTGCCGACGGGATCGCGTACGCCGAGCGGGTGCTCGCCCCGGACGTCATCGTCGACGTGGCGACCCTGACCGGCGCCATGCCCGTGGCGCTGGGCAAGAAGCACGCCGGCCTGTTCGCAACGCAGGACCTGCTGGCGACGCAGCTGCTCGCCGCAGGTGCGGCGGCCGGTGAGCGGGTGTGGCGGATGCCGCTGGTCGAGGACTACCGGCAGGCGCTGGAGTCGCCCGTCGCCGATCTGCGCAACATCGGCGATCCGAAGCTCAAGCTGCAGGGCGGTTCGATCACCGCGGCGCTGTTCCTGCGCGAGTTCGCCGGGCAGCGGCCCTTCGCCCACCTCGACATCGCCGGCCCGGCCTGGTCGGGCGCCGACGACGAGGAGCTCAGCAAAGGTGCCACCGGGTACGGCGTGCGCCTGCTCGTCCGGTGGCTCGAAGTGCTGTCCGCCCTGCCCCACTGAGGGCCGCCCCGAACAGCGGGTCAGTCGAGCAGGACCGCGGCCAGGATCCCATCGCCCACAGGCAGCAGCGCGGCGACCAGCCGCGGCTCGTCCCGGACGAGGCGGGCGAGCTCGCGCAGCGCCACGGTGTCGCTGTCGCGTGCGCTCGGGTCGCCGACCCGGCCGCTGCCGAGCGCGCCGGCGAAGACCACGACTCCGCCGGGCCGGAGCAGGCGAAGCGCGGCCTCAAGGTAGTCCGGGTTCTCCGAGCTCTCGGCGTCGCAGAACACCAGGTCGTACGCGCGGTCGGACAGACGGGGAAGGACGTCGAGGGCGCGCCCAGCGATCAGGCGCACCCGGCTGGAACCGTGACCAGCCTCGAGCAGCGATGTGCGGGCCAGCCGCTGGTGCTCGCCCTCGGGGTCCACCGAGGTGAGCACCCCGTCCGGCCGCATGCCCTGCAGCAGCCACAGCGACGACACGCCGGCGCCGGTACCGAGCTCCACCACGGCCCGCGCCGCGGTGGTCGCGGCGAGCAGGCGCAGTGCCGCTCCGGTGACCGCATCGACGCACGGCACCCCCACCTCGGCCGCGCGCGCCCTCGCCGCAGCCAGCGGCGGGTCCTCGGGCTGCCAGAGCGCGACCCATGAGGCGAGTACGTCCGTCGTCGTCCTAGCGGACTCGGTCGAGTCGATGTCACACCTCCGGGAGATCCTCGCCGAGGAGCCTATCGGGGAACGGCCGCGGTCCATCCGGCGTTGCGCAGATCAAGGAGTCCACAGCGACGGCGAGCGGGTTCGGTCGCCGTCCGCAGGGAGAGGGAGCACCATGGTGAGCGCAGGCGTGCTAACCGGTGCGCCCCTGGCCACGGGAGAAGCGACGGAGAGCGAGCTCACGACTGAGCCCTGGACGCCGCCGTCCTGGGACGAGGTCGTGCGCAACCACTCGGCCCGCGTTTACCGCCTGGCCTACCGCCTGACGGGCAACCAGCACGACGCCGAGGACCTGACGCAGGAAGTCTTCGTCCGGGTCTTCCGGTCGCTGTCGAGCTATACCCCCGGCACCTTCGAGGGCTGGCTGCACCGGATCACCACCAACCTGTTCCTGGACCTGGTACGCCGGCGGGCCCGGATCCGCTTCGACCCTCTGCCCGAGGACCAGGAGCGCCTGGCCGGTACCGACCGCGGGCCGGCAGCCGCCTACGACGACACCCACTTCGAGGGCGACGTGCAGGCGGCGCTCGACGCGTTGCCACCGGACTTTCGGGCTGCGGTCGTGCTGTGCGATCTCGAGGGCCTGCCGTACGACCAGATCGCCGACGTCCTGGGAATCAAGATCGGCACGGTACGCAGCCGGATCCACCGCGGCCGGTCGCAGTTGCGGGCTGCGCTGGCGCACCGCGACCCGCACGCCGCGGACCGGCCATGAGCTCCCACCTCGGCGCGTTCACCTCCGGCCTGGTCGACGGGGAGCTGCGGCACGACCAGCGGGAGCAGGTACTCGCGCACCTGGCCCACTGCGCCCCCTGCCGGAGCCAGGTCGACGCCGAGCGCCGGTTCAAGAACGAACTGCGGACCCTGGCAGTCGCCCCCGTACCGGCCGCCCTGGCCGACCGGCTGCTCCTGCTCAGCGAGGACGTCGCGCCGGCGGCCCAGCCGCGGCTGCACCGGCTGTCGCCCCGCCTGCTCACCCAGCACCCGTTGTCGCCGCACCCGTTTTCGCCGCACCCGCCCTCGGGCGGCCTGGTGTCCCCCCGCGTACTCCGTCGCGCGGCACCGCCACGGCCGCCGTCCACCGCCACCGCCACCGCCCCCGGCCACCCGCCCCGCGGCCGGCCAGCCGGGCGCCTGCGCCGCACGGCAGTGGGCGGCGCCCTGTTGGCGATGGGGCTGGGTGGCACGTTGGCGCTCGGCGGTCCGGCTCCGCGGGGCCCGTCAGCACCGGTCAACCCGACCTCGCCGGCCTTGGTCGTGGACTACACCTCGACGACGCCCCGCGTGCCGTTCAGCGACCCGGACGTGGTGTCCGCCTCGCTGATCACTCGACGGTGAGCCGGCTCCGTCTCCTGGTCCTGCTGACCGGCCTCGGTGCGCTCGTCGCCGGTGCCCCGGCTCGCGCGAGCGTGACGCCGGACCCGGCTCGGGCGGGCCACGACGAGCCACGCGCACTGCGGCTGCTCGACCGGGCCGCCTCCGCCGCGGTCACCCGTAGCTGGCGCGGCACGCAGTACACCGGTTCCTGGCGGGACGGCGTCCAGTCCTCCAGCGTGCTTGAGGTCCGGCACGTGCCCGCCGTAGGGAGCACCATCACCGTCCTCGCCCCCGCCGCCCAGGCCGGCCGCAGCTCGTCCCCGCCCGATCTGCTGGACACCCGGCTGCTGGCCTTGCTGGCCGACCGCTACGCGCTCGTCGTGGTCGGCGCCGGCAGCTGCGCCGGTCGTCCCGCCCGCGTCGTCGAGGCCCATCGCAGGGGGCAGGACGGCCCCGCAGCCGTCGCCGGGCGCTTCTGGATCGACGACGCCAGCGGCCTGGTGCTGCGTTACGAGGTCCTCGACGAGCAGGGTCGGACCGTACGCAGCAGTGCCTTTGTCGACCTCGTCGTGACGCCCGACCCGGCTGAGGCCGTCCCGGACCTGCCGGCGAACCGGCCGGCGACGACGACCGCGGTGGCCGAGATGGACTGGGAACCGCCGCCCGAGCTCCCCGGCGGTCTGGGCCTGTACGACGTCCAGCTGCGCCGGCACCGCGGCGCCGAGGTGCTGCAGGCGGCGTACTCCGACGGGTTGTCCACCCTGTCGGTGTTCGTGCAGCGCGGCGAGGTCCACGGTCAGGTGGGCGACGGCTCGGTCCAGCAGGGCACGGGACGGGCGACGGTCTGGGTCCGACCCGGAACGCCTGAACGGGTCGTGTGGTCCGGTGGTGGCCACACCTGGACCCTGCTCTCGGACGCACCGACCACCGCCGTCGACGACGCCGTCCGCGCGCTGCCCCATGCGCCCCTGCCGCACGGCGACGGCGCGATCGACCGGCTCGGGCGGGGACTGTCGCGGGTCGGCTCCTGGCTCAACCCGTTCGACTGACGGCGCGGGCGGGCAGACTGGCACCGTCCGCACGAGCCCGACCCCCAGGAGCAGGCATGAGCGACGGCCACGACGCACCCCGCGATCCGGAGGCGGGCGCGCCTGCGGCGGGCCCGTGGTGGTCCCAGCCCGCCGACGGTCCGTGGGGGGCACCGGAAGCCGACCGGCCGGAGCAGGGCGGGCACCCGACCACCGCGTATGGCGCGCCGGAGCAGGGCTGGCCGGCTGGGCCGCCACCGGCTGGGCCACCCCCAGCTGGCCCGCCACCAGCTGGGCCGCCCCAGGCGGCCGGCGCCCCGGCCTGGGGCTACCCGACGGACACGGTTGGCGCCCCCGTGGCCTGGCCTCGCGGGCCGGCCCGCCGGAGCGGACTGGCCGTGATCCTCAGCACCGCCCTGGCCGCAGCCCTGGTGGCCGGCCTCCTGGGCGGGTTCCTCGGCTACCGCGCAGCGCAGGGCGGCGGCTCCGGCCCGCTCACCGACTCGCGGGCCAGCCTCGGCACCAGCGGCTCGTCGCAGACCACGAGCCGGCCGCCGGACTCGGTCGCGGGCATCGCGGCCAAGGTGCTCAGGAGCGTGGTGAACATCTCGGTCAGCGAGGGCACGAGCGGCGGCACCGGCTCAGGGGTCGTACTGCGCTCCGACGGCTACATCCTCACCAACAACCACGTCGTGGCGGCAGCAGCCAACGGCGGCACCATCAAAGTGTCGTTCAACGGCACCAACGACACCGAGGTGTCCGCCTCCATCGTTGGACGCGACCCGGAGACCGACCTGGCGGTCATCAAGGTCAACAACCGCAGGGACCTCGTCCCGGCGGCGCTGGGCAGCTCCAGCAACCTGGTCGTCGGCGACCCGGTCGTGGCCATCGGCTCCCCGCTGGGGCTGGCCGGCACCGTGACCTCAGGCATCATCAGCGCCCTCAACCGCTCCGTGCAGGTTCCGGCCGAGAGCGGCAGCGGTCCCGGGACCCCGCTCGTCAACGCGATCCAGACCGACGCGGCGATCAACCCAGGAAACTCCGGCGGTGCGCTGGTGGACAGCGCCGGCCGGGTGATCGGCGTCAACTCCGCGATTGCGACCTTGGGCGGGGCCGGCAGCGGCACCGAGACCCAGACCGGGAGCATCGGCGTGGGCTTCGCGATCCCGGTCGATGAGGCGCGGTCCATCGCCGAGCAGCTCATCCGTACGGGCAGGGCCACGCACCCGGCGATCGGCGTGTCGGCCACGACCGTCGGTGAGGACGGCAGCGGCCCGCGGGGCGCGCAGCTGCGCGAGATCCTGCCCGGCGGCGCCGCAGACAAGGCCGGACTCAAGCCCGGGGACATCGTCACGCAGGTCGCCGGCAAGCCCGTCCCGAGCGTCGACCAGCTGATCGTGGTCCTGCGCGGCGCCAAGGTCGGGGACCGCATCCCAGTGACGTACGTGCGGGCCGGCAGCAGCAGCACCGCCCAGCTCGTCCTGCAGGACAAAAAGGCCGGCTGAACGTCGTACGCTCGACTGGCACGGCGGTCAGGTCGTCAGGCGCCGTCAGGTCGTCAGGTGTCGAGGAGGCGGATGTGCTCGGTGGGTTCGGTTGGGGTGAGGGCCTGGTCCTGATGCTCATCGGGCTGTTCGTGTTCGGGCCGGAGCGGCTGCCGGTCATCGCCCAGGAGGCCGGCAAGAACCTGCGCAAGGTCCGTGTCTGGATCAAGGGCATGACCGAGGACCTGACCACCGAGCTCGGCCCCGAGGTCGGGGACCTGGACCTGCGCTCGCTGCACCCGCGCGAGTTCCTGCGCAAGAACCTGTTCGAGGACGAGGTGCCCGCGTACGCCCCTTCCGCCGTACGCCGCAGTGCCGCCCTCGGCGCGGGCGAGCGGGCGCCCTGGGACCCGGACACCACCTGACACCGGGTCGTTGCCGCTGACGGGCGTGACGTCCCGGGCCGGCCGGTCGTGCTTGGGGTCAGCGGCCGGCGGGCGACAGCCCGAGCGACATACCGGCCAGCCCGCGGGGCTTGCCGGTGAGGCTGTCGCTCACCAGACGCAGCTCCTTCGCGGCAGCGGCGTCCGGGTCGGACAGGACGAGCGGCGTGCCGTTGTCGCCACCCTCGCGCAGCCGCAGGTCGATCGGAACCTGGCCGAGCAGCGGTACGTCCGCGCCGAGCAGCCGCGACAGCGAGGTCGCCACCGCCTGACCGCCGCCGGAGCCGAAGACGTCGATCCGGTCACCGCAGTGCGGGCACGGGAGATAGCTCATGTTCTCCACGACACCGGCGATGCGCTGGTGGGTCTGCAGGGCGATCGACCCGGCGCGCTCGGCGACCTCCTGCGCGGCCAGCTGCGGGGTCGTGACAACCAGGATCTCGGCGCTGGGGACGAGCTGGGCGACCGAGATCGCGACGTCCCCCGTACCGGGTGGCAGGTCCATCAGCAGGTAGTCCAGGTCGCCCCAGTAGACGTCGGCCAGGAACTGCTGCAGCGCGCGGTGCAGCATGGGGCCGCGCCAGACCACAGGGGTGTTGTCCTTGGTGAACATGCCGATCGAGATGACCTTCACGCCGTGCGCCGACGGTGGCATGATCATCGACTCGACCTGCGTGGGTCGGTGCTCGACACCGAGCATGCGGGGGATCGAGAACCCGTAGATGTCGGCGTCCAGGACGCCTACCCGCAAGCCCCTCGCGGCCATGGCGGCAGCCAGGTTGACGGTGACCGAGCTCTTGCCGACCCCACCCTTGCCGGAGGCGACCGCGAAGACCCGGGTCAGCGAACCCGGCATGGCAAAGGGGATGTCGCGCGTCGGGTTGTCCCCCCGCAGCAGCGTCTGCAGCTGCTGCCGCTGCTCGGTGCTCATGACGTCGAGCTCGACCCGGACGCTCGTGACACCCGGCAGGACGCCGACCGCAGCGGTCACCCGCTCGGTCAGCGTCTGCTTCATCGGGCAGCCGCTGACGGTCAGGTAGATGGCGACGCGGGCTACGCCGTCCGGGTCCACCTCGGCGGACTTGACCATGCCGATCTCGGTGATGGGGCGCCGGATCTCGGGGTCCTCCACGGTCGCCAGCGCAGCGGTCAGCTGCTCGGTGGTGGGCAGTGTGGTCATGTGGTCCTCAGTCCAGGAGCGCGCGGACCGCACGGTCAGCCCTGCCCACGCTACGTGCGCGTACGACGGGGGGCCCGCCGACGCCGTACGCCGTGGGCGAAGCAGTCCGCACCTCGGCGCCGCGGATACCTCCCGCGACAGTCCGCGACCACACCGCCCCCGACCCGCCACCCCGCTCCTGCACGACGATCTTCACGACTGCAAACCGGGGGTCGTGAAGATCGTCGTGCGCGCCGACGAGGCCCCGCACGCTCGCCCCAGCCCGGCTTCCTGCACGACGATCTTCACGACCGGCGAGCGACGGTCGTGAAGATCGTCGTGCAGCTTGGTACGACGACCGCAGCGGCTGCGCGGGGTGGTACGCCGTGGCCGCCCCGCGGGTGCGGTCAGGACAGCGCGGCGATGGCCTCGGCGGTCGCGAGGGTGCGCAGGGCGTTGTCGCGGTGCAGGTTCTCCACCATGCGGCCGTCCACGACGACCACTCCGCGGCCCCCGGCCTCCGCCTCGGCGAACGCCGAGACCACCGTGCGGGCTTGCGCGACCTCGGCGGAGGACGGCGCCCACACCCGGTTGGCGACCTCGACCTGGCCGGGGTGCACGAGGGTCTTGCCGTCAAAGCCCAGCTGCCGCCCGGCCAGGCACTCGGCCTCGAGCCCGGCCACGTCGCGGACGTCGTTGTAGACCCCGTCCAGGATCGCCTTGCCGGCCTCACGGGCGCCGAGCAGCGCCGTGGCCAGGTACGGCAGCAGCGGCGAGCGACCCGGCACCAGCTCCGCGCGCAGCTCCTTAGCCAGGTCGTTGGTACCCATCACGAGCGCCTCGACCTGCTCAACGGCCGCGATGGCCCGTACGTCGAACACGGCCGTCGGCGTCTCGATCATCGCCCAGACCGGCAGGTCCCCGACCAGCTCGGCCACGGCCCGCAGATGCGCGACGCCACTGACCTTGGGTACGACGACGGCGGCTGGGCAGGCATCCGCGATGGCGCGCAGGTCGTCGGCGCCCCACCGGGTGTCGAGGCCATTGCAGCGGATGGTAAGCACCCGACCGCCGTACGCCCCGGAGGACACCGCCGCGCAGGCCTGGGAGCGGGCGAGCTCCTTGGCGTCCGGTGCCACGGCGTCCTCGAGGTCGAAGATGACCGCGTCGGCGGGGATGGTCTTGGCCTTCTCCAGCGCCCGGGTGTTGGAGGACGGGAGGTAGAGCACCGAGCGCAGCACCTTCACAGCGCGTAGGCCTCGGCCAGGGCCGGCTCGCGCGCGGCGAGGGCCGTGGCGAGCGAGAGCACGACCTTGCACTGCTTGAACGTCGCGTCGTCCTGCATCTTGCCGTCGAGCAGCACGGCGCCGCGGCCGTCCTCACCCATCGCTTCGACAACGCGCTTGGCCCAAGCCACCTCGGCCGGGTCGGGGCTGAACACCTTCTTCGCGATGTCGATCTGCACCGGGTGCAGGGTCCAGGCGCCGACGCAGCCCAGCAGGTAGGCGTTGCGGAACTGGTCCTCGCAGGCCACCGTGTCCTGGATGTCGCCGAACGGCCCGTAGTAGGGGTAGATGCCGTTCATCGCGCAGGCGTCAACCATGCGGCTGACCGTGTAGTGCCACAGGTCCTGCTGGTAGGTCGCCCGTGGCCCGTCGTCGGACCGCGGGTCCTCGCGGACGAGGTAGTCCGGGTGGCCCCCGCCGACGCGCGTGGTCTTCATGCGCCGGTCCGCGGCCAGGTCGGCGGGACCGAGCGAGATCCCCTGCATGCGCGGGGATGCGGAGCAGATCGCCTCGACATTGGCTACCCCGGCCGCGGTCTCGAGCAGCGCGTGCACCTGGATCGGCCGGGTCACGCCGCCCTTGACCTCGAGCTGCGCCAGCAGCCGGTCGACGTAGTGGATGTCCTCGGGACCCTCGACCTTCGGCACCATCACGACGTCGAGCCGGTTGCCGATCTCGGTCACCAGGGTGGTCAGGTCGTCCAAGGCCCAGGGGGAGTCCAGGCTGTTGATGCGGGTCCACAGCTGCGCCCGGCCCAGCTCGGCCGTCCGGCCGACCTCGACGAGCCCCGCCCGGGCGGCCTGCTTGTTGTCGGCCTGCACCGCGTCCTCGAGGTTGCCGAGCAGCACGTCCACGCGGGCGGCGAGGTCGGGGACCTTCGCCACCATCTTGGCGTTGCTCGGGTCGAAGAAGTGGATCATCCGCGAGGGTTGCCACGGCACCTCCTGCAGCGGGGTCGGGGCACCGACGGCGAGGGGGCGGAAGAAGTCCTTGGCGCTGCGCATGGCGGTCAGGCTAGGACCACCGCGGGGTGCGTGTGCCGGCAATTACCCTGAGAGCATGCCCACGGCCCTGACGACCAGTGAGCTCTCGGCCTGGCGCACCTTCCTGCGGGCGCACGCCCAGGTCGTTCGCCACCTCGAGGCCGACCTGCTGGCCGAGCACGAGCTGTCCCTCCCGTCGTACGACGTGCTGGTGCAGCTGTCCCAGGCGCCCGGTCACCGGCTGCGGATGACCGAGCTGGCCGACCGGGTCCTGCTCTCCCGGTCCGGCCTGACCCGGCTGGTGGACCGGCTGGTCCGCGAGGCCTTGGTGGAGCGGCAGTCCTGCTCGAGCGATGCCCGCGGTACGCACGCGGTGCTCACCCCGGCCGGGCTGAGCAAGCTGCGCGGCGCCTGGCCGACGCACCTGCGGGGCGTCGCCGAGTACGTCACCGACAAGCTGACGCCGGCCGAGGTGGAGCAGCTCGACGGCCTGCTCGGCAAGCTCGTCGGGCCCGGGCGCTGAGCGGGCGGCGGCCGAGCCCGGATGGGCGAGCCGTCCTGCGGGACGCACTCGGCATCGGCCTCGCCGTCGGTGCGTACGGCGTCTCCTTCGGGGCGCTGGCCACCACCGCCGGGCTGACCGTGGCGCAGGCCTGTGCCCTGTCCCTGCTGACCTTCACGGGCGCGTCGCAGTTCGCCCTCGTCGGCGTGCTCGGCTCCGGCGGCAGCGCGCTCGCCGGGGTGGCCGGCGCGCTGTTGCTCGGCAGCCGCAACGCGCTCTACGCCGTCCGGTTGGCCGACCTGCTCGGCCTACGCGGGCTGCGGAGACTGCTCGCGGCGCAGGTGACGATCGATGAGACCACGGCGATGGCGACCTCGGCCCCGGTTCCCTTGGCCGGGCGGGCGTTCTGGACGACGGCGGCGAGTGTGTACGCGCTGTGGAACCTGGCGACGCTGCTCGGAGCGGCCGGGGCGGCGCAGCTCGACACCCGGGCGCTCGGGCTCGACGCGGCGGTGGGCGCCGCCTTCCTCGGCCTGCTGCGGCTGCAGGTCCGCAGCCGCAGCAGCCTGCAGGTAGCCCTCGGCGGGGCGGTCGTCGCGGCCGTGGCGGTACCGCTCACCCAGCCGGGTGTGCCGGTGCTGCTGGCCGGGCTGGCCGTCCTGCCCGCCGTGGCGCGGCGCCGATGACCTGGCTGGCCATCGCGCTGACGTCGGTCGGCTGCTTCGCCCTCAAGGCCGTTGGCTGGCTCCTGCCCGCCTCGGTGCTGGACCGCCCGGCCGTACGACGCTCCGCCGAGCTCCTGCCGGTGGCCCTGCTGTCGGCTCTGGTCATCGTGCAGGTCCTGGGCTCCGGCCGGTCGCTGGTGCTGGACGCGCGGGCAGCAGGCCTGCTCGCCGGTGCCGTCGCGCTGGTGCTGCGGGCACCGTTCCTGGTCGTCGTCCTGGTGGCCGCGGCGACGGCAGGCGTCGTACGGACCCTGTAGGGCGCGCGACCACCGCTCAGGACAGCGCGGCCGTACGCAACTCGCGGGAGTCGCGGGTCAGCAGGGACAGGACCCGCTGTTCGAGCAGCAGGGGCTCCACCGGCTTGGCCAGGCAGTCGTCGGCTCCGGCCCGGCGGGCCTCGTCCTCGACGGCAGGGGACGAGCTCCCGGTGAACAGCACCAGCGGCAGGCCGAGCGTCTTGGGGTCCGAGCGCAGCAGCCGGATGATTTCGATCCCGGACAGGTCGGGCAGGCCGTTGTCGACCAGGACACCGTCGAAGGGCTCGGCGCCGACCCGGGTCAGTGCCTCGGTCGCGGTCTGAGCCGCCTCGACCTCGACCGAGCCGGTGAGGGCAGCCGCCACAAAGGCGCAGACGCTCGGGTCGTCGTCCACCACGAGCAGGCGAGGGAGCCGCGGCCGGTCCGGGAGACCGAACGGGGGTGGTGGTGTGGCGCCCTCGACCGGAGTGCGGCACCACGGGCAGGTGGCCCACTCGCTGTCGAGCGGGCGCTCGCAAGCGGTGCAGTTGTCGCGCGGCAGCAGCGCCCCGTCCCAGGGGCAGCAGACCATGTCGTCGGCCAGCGCACGGGCGCAGGTGGGGCACCGCGGGCCGCTGACCGCGTCCACGTGCGTGGCTCGTAGGACCTCCTCGTACGTCGTCTCGCCCCGGTGCGCCGCGGCGAGGGCGGAGGCGCGCAGGGTGGTCATGCCGTGCGCGCGGGCGGCGGCGGCGATGGCGGCCTCGGTCGGGGTGGACAACAGCACCTTGCGCAGCGCCGCGGTCACCGGCAGCACCTCGAAGATGCCGGTACGGCCGCGGTAGCCGGTGCCACCGCAGTCCGCGCAGCCGCGGCCGCGCTGGGGAGTGGCGCCGGCGAGGTCGAACTCCTGCAGCCCGAGCAGGGCCAGGGTGCGGGGCGCGGGGACGTAGTCGTGCAGGCAGGACGCGCACGGCTTGCGGACCAGGCGCTGGGCGATGACCAGCGACAGCGAGGAGGCGACCAGGAAGGGCTCTACCCCCATGTCGACTAGCCGCGTGATGGCGCTGATCGCGTCGTTGGTGTGCAGCGTCGTCAGGACGAGGTGACCGGTCAGCGAGGCCTGCAGTGCGAGCTCGGCGGTCTCCTGGTCGCGGACCTCACCGACGAGCACGATGTCCGGGTCCTGGCGCAGGATGCTGCGCAGGCCGCGCGCGAAGGTCAGGCCCGAGCGCTCGTGCACCTGCACCTGGGTGATGCCGGCGACCTGGACCTCGACCGGGTCCTCGAGGGTGACGATGTTGCGGTCGGGAGTGCTGACCTGCTGGATGGCGGCGTACAGGGTGTTGGTCTTGCCCGATCCGGTCGGTCCGGTGATCAGCACCAGGCCCTGGCTCTGGGTCAGCGCCGTACCCACCAGCTCCAGCTGGGCGGTGGTGAGGCCGGTGTGGGTCAGCAACGGGACGTTCTCCGCGCGGGGGAGCAGCCGGATGACGACCTTCTCCCCGTGCAGGGTCGGCAGCGTGGAGACCCGCGCCTCCACCACCATGCCGTCGACGGTGAGCCTGGCCCGGCCGTCCTGGGGCCGGCGGCGCTCGGCGATGTCCAGCCCGGACACAATCTTGATCCGACTAACGGCGGACGCGGTGGCGTTGCGCGGCACGGTCATCACGTCGCGCAGCAGGCCGTCCACGCGATAGCGGATGCGCAGGTCGCCCGCCTGCGGCTCGACGTGCACGTCGCTGGCGCGCGCCCGTACGGCGTCGGCCAGCAGTACGTCGACGAGCCGCACGATCGGGGCGGCCTCGACGGCATCGGCCTGCAGCGACGCGGCCTCATCCGGCCCGTCGTCGGACAGCCCCTCGAACAGGGTGCCCATCTCGGCCGAGTCCTCCGACAGCGACCACGCGCGGCTGAGGTGGTCCCGGACCTGGCTGTCGGTCGCGACGACGACGACCAGCTCGGAGGCGCCGGTGTAGAGCTTCACATCGTCCAGGGCGACGACGTTGGTGGGGTCGGCGGTCGCGACGGTGACCCGGTTGCCCTGACGCTCGAGCACCATGACGCCGCTGCGCTCGGCGACCGCCCGGGGCAGCAGGCGTACGTGCTCGGGCACCACGACCGTGCGCCCGAGGTCGACCAGCGGCAGGTCGAGCGCCATGGCGAGGGCCTGCGCCACGTCCCGCTCGGTCACCAGTCCCAGGTCGGCCACGACCCGGCCGAGCCGCTTGCGCGGTTGCCCCGGCTGCGGCTGCTGCTGGGCAGTCAGGGCGTCCTGCAGCTGCTCCTCGGTGAGCAGGCCCTGCTCGACAAGCACCTCGCCGATGCGTCGACGGGCCCGCCGGACAGCCGGCTCCTTACCGGCCGGAGCTGCGGCGTACGGCATCGGGCTGGGCGGGGTGGAAGGCGTGCTCACCAGGGGTGTCTCGGCCGTTGGGCCGTCCGGGTGAAGCCCGCCGGTCGGACTAGCCGCTCTCGGCCTCGCCGGCGAAGGGCTCAGCGAGACTCCCGCTGCCCTGCTGCTGCTCGTCGGTGCGGCCGGCCCGGCGCTTCTTGCGCTCCGCCCGTCGTTCGCGCTCCTCCCGTTTCTCGCGGGCCTGCCGGTCGTAGAGCACCTCCCCAGCGCCCTCCGTCGTGCGCGCGACGACCTCCTCGGTCAGCTCGCGCAGCTGGTCGCGCAGGAAGTCGCGGGTGGCGACTTCGCCGAGCGCCTGGCGCATCGAGGCCACCTCCCGGGTGAGGTAGTCCACGTCGGCCTTGAGCCGTCCGCTCTGCTCGCGGTCCTCGTCCTGGGTCACGCGGTCCCGGTCGGCCTGCCGGTTCTGCGCGAGCAGGATCAGCGGCGCGGCGTAGGAGGCCTGCAGGCTCAGGATCAGGGTCAGCAGCGTGTAGTTCGTCTGCTTGGGGTCGAACTGCAGGTTCGGGGCCAGGAAGGTGTTCCACACCAGCCAGACCGCGACGAACAGGGTCAGGTAGACCAGGAACCGGGCCGTACCGAGATAACGGGCGATCGCCTCGGAGAACCGGCCGAACGCCTCGGGGTCGTAGTGCGGCCGCGGGACGAGCCCGCGCCGCGCCTCGACCGGTGTGTCCAGGCGGGGCCGGCGCGGCGCGCGGTCAGCCACGGACCTGCTGGCGCCCGTCGCGCCAGTTGCTGGGCAGGAGGTGGTCGAGCACGTCGTCCACGGTGACGGCGCCCAGCAGCCGGTTTTCGCCGTCCACGACCGGGGCGGCCACCAGGTTGTACGACGCCAGGTGGCAGGTCACCTCGCCGAGCGGCACCTCGGGGGCGAGCGGCTCGATGTCGGTCTCGACCGTCGCGCTGATCAGCGCGCTGGGAGGTTCGCGCAGCAGCCGCTGGAAGTGCGCGGTGCCGAGGTAGCGGCCGGTCGGCGTCTCGTACGGCGGCCGCACCACGTAGACCTGGGCGGCCAGGCTCGGCGACAGGTCCTCGTGTCTGATGCGGGCCAGGGCTTCGGCGACGGTGGTGTTGGGCGGCAGGATGACGGGCTCGCTGGTCATCAGTCCGCCGGCGGTGTCGTCGGAGTAGGCCAGCAGCTGGCGTACCGGCGTGGCCTCGTCGGGCTCCATCAGGTCCAGCAGCCGTTCGGCGTCGGCCGGTTGCATCTCGCCGAGCAGGTCGGCGGCGTCGTCCGGGGCCATGGCCTCGAGTACGTCGGCAGCGCGCTCGTCCTCCAAGCCCGCCAGGAGCTCTACCTGCTCGTCCTCGGGCATCTCCTCGAGTACGTCGGCGAGCCGCTCGTCATCCAGCGCCGCCGCGATCTCGGCCCGGCGCTTGCCGGACAGGTCGTGCATCACCCCGGCGAGGTCGTGCGGGCGCAGCTTCTCAAAGACCGCCAGCAGGTTCGCCGCGCCCTGGCCGTCCTCGGGCAGCGAGAATCCGCTGACCTCGTCCCAGTTCAGCTGCAGCAGCTCGCCCCGCCGCCGCGTCCGCAGCCCGGTCGCCGTACGCCGGACGGCGACCTTTGTCAGCAGCCAGTCGGTACGGGTCTGCTCCATCGCCACGTCGACCACCGTCATCGTGGCCCCGCTGTCCAGGACGGTGACGCTGCGGTCGAGCAGCTCGGCCAGCACGAGGGTCTCGCCCGGCCGCTTGTCGAACTGCCGCAGGCTCACGGTGCCCGTTGTGAGCAGCACCGCGTCCGGGTCGACCGATTTGACCCGGCCGATCGGGACGAAGATGCGACGCCGGGCTGAGATCTCGAAGACGAGCCCGAGGACCCGGGGCGCGTCCTTGCCGATCCGCAGGGCGACGACGACGTCGCGGACCCGGCCGACCTGGTCGCCGTTCGGGTCGAACACGGGCAGCCCGGCCAGCCGCGCGGCAAAGACGCGGGTCCCGGTGGTCACCGGGCCGAGGCTACCGCTGAGGGTGCGGCACCATGAGCGTGCTTCGACGCCTGAACACCCGCCTGCAGGAGGACCTGTGACCGTGCTCGACCGCTTCCGCCTCGACGGCAAGGTGGCCCTGGTGACCGGGGCGTCCTCCGGACTCGGGGTCGCCTGCGCGCAAGCCCTGGCCGAGGCCGGCGCCGACGTCGTGCTCGGTGCCCGCCGGGTGGACAAGCTCGCGGACACCGGGCGGCTGGTGGAGGCCGCCGGCCGCCGGTTCGTGGCCGTGCAGACCGACGTGACCGATCCCGACCAGTGCGCAGCCATGGTGGCCGCCGGCGTGGAGCAGCTCGGCGGCGTGCACGTGCTGGTGAACAACGCCGGTTTCGGCTGGGCCAAGCCGGCCACCCGGGAGACGCCCGAGGAGTTCCGCAAGGTGCTCGAGGTCAACCTGCACGGCCAGTACTGGATGTCGCAGGCCTTCGGCCGCGCGGCCCGCGAAGGTGGCTCGATCGTGAACATCTCCAGCGTGCTGGGCCTGCACCCCGGCGCCCTGCCCCAGGCCGCGTACGCCGCGTCCAAGGCCGGCCTCATCGGCCTGACCCGTGACCTGGCGGCGCAGTGGACGGGACGCAAGGGCATCCGGGTCAATGCGGTCGCCCCGGGCTACTTCCCGACCGAGATGACCGACCAGATGGGCCCTGAGGAGGCCGAGCTGGTCAAGATGATCACACCGGCGGGGCGCCTCGGGGACCCCGCCGAGCTCGCCTGCGCCGTCGTGTTCCTCGCCAGCGAGGCCGCGTCGTACATCACGGGTGTGACGCTGCCGGTCGACGGCGGCATGACGATGCCCTGATGGGCCGAGCAGCCCCCTCCACGTGCCTATCCCAACTGCCACGCGAGCCGGGGCAGTTGAGATAGGCCCGAGCAGCACCCCTACTGACCGGGGCGGCCCGGCTGGCAACGCGCCCCGACCCTGGCCACCGCCGGGTCGTGGCGCTCAGGCCGGTGGCAGGACGGCACCCGTCGGCACCAGGCGCAGCACCAGGGACCAAGCAGCCCAGCGGGCCGGCTGGGCGGCGCCGTCGGGCGGGTTCAGCCGGCGGGCATGCAGCAGCGGCACGACCTCGTCCCACAGCGCAGAACCGGGTTGCACTCGGGACACCTCGGCCGCCCACCGCACCACCTGGTCGTTCTGACGGTCCTTGCTGCGCACGATGACCACGGCGGTGGGGGCCAGCTCCAGGTCCAGATCCGGCAGGGGCTGCTCCAGGCCGGCGACCACCGTGTACAGGCTCTGCTCATGCCACAGGTGCCAGAGCGGGCGCGGCGCCCTCCCGGGCAACTCCACCCAGACGACGGCCGAGCGCCGCGTCGCCTCCTCGATCAGGGCGGCGACGGCCCGCCCGCCGCCCTCGTCCACCCTGGCATCATGAGGCAGTGAGCACCCAGACCCCGGCGCGCCCCTTCGCGCAGGGGGTGGAACGGCCGCCGACCCGCGACCTCGGGCTGCTGTTCGTGGCCCTGATGGCGGTCTCCACCAGCGGGCCGCTCATCGCCGCGACCGCCGCCCCCGCGCTCGCAATCGCCTTCTGGCGCAATGCGCTGTCCGGCGCGGTGCTGACCCCCGTCGTGCTCGTACGCCGACGGGCCGAACTGCTGGGCCTGGACCGTCGTGAGCGAGGACTCGCCCTGCTGGCCGGGCTGTTCCTGGCCGTGCACTTCGCCACCTGGATCCCGGCGCTGACCTACACGAGCGTGGCGAGCGCCACCGCCCTGGTCGCGACGCAGCCGGTCTGGTCGGCGCTGATCGGCCGGCTGCGCGGGCAGGCCATCAGTGGCCGGGTCTGGCTGGGCATCGCGGTGGCCATGACCGGCGCCCTGTTGCTCACCGGGGCGGATCTGCAGGTGTCCGGGCGGGCTTTGCTCGGCGACGGGCTCGCGGTCGTGGGAGGGCTGTTCGCGGCCCTGTACATGACCGCGGGCAGCGAGGTGCGCCGCAGCGTCACCACCACGACGTACACCGCCGTGTGCTACACCACGACGGCGTTACTGCTGCTCGCCGTGTGTCTGCTCGGTGGGCAGCGGCTGCACGGGTACGCCGGGATCGACTGGCTCAAGCTGATCGCCCTCACGGCCGGCGCCCAACTGCTCGGCCACTCGCTGTTCAACGTGGTCCTTCGCACGACGAGCCCGACGGTCGTGAGCCTGTCGATCCTGTTCGAGATCCCCGGGGCGGCGCTGATCGCGGGACTGTTCGTCAAGGGCCAACACGTACCGCTGCTGGCTGTCCCGGCCGCCGTCCTACTGGTCGCCGGCCTGTCGCTGGTCATCCGCGCGGCCGGCTCCGCCGAACCCAGCGTGCCCGTGGAATGAACCACCATCCCGACCGTGAGGACACCGTGTCCCGTCGCCTTCGTTCCCGCCGCTCCTGCCTGCTGGTGCCGGCCGGTGACGGGGCCGCCGTCCGCAACGCCAGGCAGGTCGAGGCCGACGAGGTGGTCCTGGACCTCGTCGATGCTCCGGACGGCGCCCGCGGGACCGTTGTGGAGGCGCTGCTCGCCGAGGGGTGGGCGGGCCAGCTCCGCACCGTGCGGGTGCACCCGGTGATTTCGCCGCACTGCTACCGCGACGTCATCGAGGTGGTCGAGGGCGCCGGCCAGCGGCTGGACAGCCTGGTACTCCCGCACGTACAGGCGGCCGCGCAGGTGGGCTGGCTGGATCTGCTGCTGACCCAGGTCGAAGCCGCGGCAGGGCTGCCACCAGGAGCCATCGGGAGCCAGGCGCAGCTCGACGACGCGTCCGGTTTCGCCTGCCTCGAGGCCGTCGCGGCGGGCAGCGAGCGACTGGAAGCGCTGGTGCTGGACCCGGACAGCCTCGCTGCGGCCACCGGCCAGCGGGCCCGGGTCGAGGGCCTGGACGGCACCGGGTGGCTGCTGGACCAGATGATCGGCCGCGCCGTGCTCGTTGCGCGGGCCCATGGCCTGCAGGTACTGGAGAGCGTGCGCGGCGAGTACAGCGACGTCGATGGCTCGCGTCGTGCAGCGGCCCTGGGAGTCGACGGCGCCTGGCTGCTCGATGCGGCAGAGGTCGAGCCGTGCAACGCCCTGTTCCACCACCGCTGAGCACCTGCGGCTGGCACCGCCGGTGGACCCGGTGGGAGACTCCGAGCACCACCGCAGCACGTGAGGGAGCGACATGCCACGCCTGGCCGGCACCGAGGGTCTGACCGACATCCAGCAGGAGATCCTGTCGACCGTCCGCGGGTTCGTGGACAAGGAGATCCTCCCCTACGCCACCGATCTCGAGCACAAGGACGAGTTCCCCGAGGCGATCGTCGAGGGCATGAAGGAGATGGGCCTGTTCGGGCTCATGATCCCGGAGGAGTACGGCGGCCTGGGTGAGTCGCTGCTGACGTACGCCCTGGTCGTGGAGGAGATCGCCCGCGGCTGGATGAGCGTGTCCGGCGTCATCAACACGCACTTCATCGTGGCGTACATGATCAAGCAGCACGGCACCGAGGAGCAGAAGTCCAGGCTGCTGCCGTTGATGGCGACCGGTGAGAAGCGCGGCGCGTTCTCGATGAGCGAGCCGAACTGCGGCTCGGACGTCGCCGCGATCACCAGCAAGGCGGTCCGCGACGGCGAGGACTACGTGCTGAACGGCCAGAAGATGTGGCTGACCAACGGCGGCCGTTCCAGCATCGTGGCGACGCTGGTCAAGACCGACGAGGGCGGGAGCTCGGTCTACAAGAACATGGCGACCTTCCTGCTGGAGAAGGAGCCCGGCTTCGGCACCCAGAACGGGCTCACCATCCCCGGCAAGCTGGAGAAGATGGGGTACAAGGGGGTCGAGACGACCGAGATGATCATGGAGGATGTCCGCGTGCCGGCGGCCACGATGCTCGGTGGCGAGGCCGGTCGCGGCCAGGGCTTCTACCAGATGATGGACGGCGTGGAGGTCGGTCGGGTGAACGTCGCGGCCCGCGCGTGCGGCATCTCGATCCGCGCCTTCGAGTTGGCGATCGCCTACGCCCAGCAGCGCTCCACCTTCGGCAAGCCGATCGCGCAACACCAGGCGATCCAGTTCAAGCTGGCCGAGATGGCGACCAAGGTCGAGGCGTCGCACGCGCTCATGGTCAACGCGGCCCGTTTGAAGGATGCGGGCAAGCGCAACGACGTCGAGGCCGGCATGGCCAAGCTGCTCAGCAGCGAGTACTGCTCCGAGGTCGTCCAGGAGTCCTTCCGCATCCACGGCGGCTACGGCTACTCCAAGGAGTACGAGATCGAGCGGCTCATGCGCGAGGCGCCGTTCCTGCTCATCGGCGAGGGCACCAGCGAGATCCAGAAGACCATCATCTCGCGCGGCCTGCTCAAGGACTACCAGCTCCGCGGCTAGCAGCCCGCCGCCCTCTCATCGCCTTGATCGGCGACAGACCGGGGAGTCGGCGTCCCTAGGATCGCCCGGTGGCCCTGGATCCGGACAGCGTGCTGCTCCAGGTCGAGGCGCACCTGCTGAACGTGTTCGGTCAGGACAGCGGGCGGGCCGGGGTGTCCTTCCTGGGTAGCGAACGCATCGACGTGCTGCGCTTCGGGCCGGACCCGGACGGCCTGGTGCGCTACGCCACGCTCGGCATGGCGCGGCACCCGATGGGTGATCCCGGGGGCGACCTGGTCGCAGCCCACGGACCCCGGGCCGAGCTCGTTCTGTCGGTCTCGACGCTGCAGGACAGCGTCCTGCGCCGGCTCGCGGTCCTGGCGGCGAGCCCCGCCGTCGAGGGCGTCGTCGTGTCGCCCGGGGCCGGACTGGACCTGGGGGAGCCGCTGTGGAGCGGGGGCCGGTTCTCCGCCGTCCTGGTGGGTGAGCCGGGCGGACTGGTGCCCGACCTGGAGCTGGAGCAGGACGAGGAACCGGTGCGCTTCCTGCCGCTGCTGCCGATGACGCCGAGCGAGGCCGCGTGGAAGCGCGTCCATGGCGCCCAGGCCCTCGAGCAGCGCTGGCTCGAGGCCGGGCTGGACCTGCGCGACCCGGCGCGGCCGCAGGCCCCCCTCGACCGGCCGGTATGAGCCCGGCCCCGCCCACGCTCGTCGGCCGCCTGCAGGCGCAGGCCGACCAGTGCGCGCTGCACGGCAGCCCGCTGACCGCCGCGCTGCTCGGCGGCGCCGCACGCGATCTCGAAGCCGGGGGCGTCGTCGCGGATCTGCTCGGTCCGCACGCGGACGAGCCCGCGGGCAGTGTTCCCTCGCTGCGGCTCGCTGGCGCGCTGCACCGACTCGTGCTGGAGCGGCGGGCCCCGGCGTTGGCCCTGCACTACCCGAGCGTGGGCGGTACGGCGCCGGTCCTCGACCTCTGGCCGGCCGCCCGGGACGCGGTCGAGGAGCACCTCGACGCGCTGCGCGAGCTCGTCGCCCGTCCGGTGCAGACCAACGAGGTGGGCCGCAGCGCCGCCCTGTACGGCGGCCTGGTGCACATCGCAGGGCAGTCCGGGCTGCCCGTCCGCCTGCTCGAGGTCGGGGCCAGCGCAGGGCTCAACCTGCGGGTCGACCGTTTCACCTACCGCGTCGGCGGCCGGTTGCTGGGAGAGCCCGACTCGCCGGTGCTGCTCGACGAGCCTTGGCGGGGACGTCACCCCGTCGGCGAGCTTGAGGTGGTGGAGCGCGCGGGCTGCGACCCGAAGCCCCTGGACCCGCTGACGACGGACGGGCGCCTCACGCTCACGTCGTACGTCTGGGCCGACCAGCTGGTGCGGCTCGCGCGGCTGCGGGGCGCCCTCCAGGTCGCCGGTGAGGTGTCGGCACAGGTCGAGCAGGCGCTTGCGAGTGCGTTCCTGACCCGGGAGCTGGCCGAGCCGCGGCCGGGTGTCGCAACCGTGGTGTGGCACAGCGTGGTACGGCAGTACATGACGCCGCAGGAGCGCGCCGATGTCGACGCGCTGCTGGCCGAGGCAGGAGCGCGCGCGATCCGCAGCGCCCCCCTGTACCGGCTGTCGATGGAGCCCGAGCGGGTCGACGGGAACTCCTACGCCTTCCGCCTCGAGCTCAGCTCCTGGCCCGGCAGCGCCGCCGAGGTACTCGCGGACTGCCAGGGCCACGGGCCGCCGGTCCGCTGGCGCTAACGTCAGCGCCCGGCGCAGGCGTACATCAGCGAGGGAGACGACGTGCAGTTCGGCCGGTACTACGAGCAGTTCGAGGTCGGCGCGGTCTACAAGCACTGGCCGGGCAAGACCGTCACCGAGTACGACGACCACCTGTTCTGTCTTCTGACGATGAACCACCACCCGCTGCACCTGGACGCCAACTACGCCGCGACGACCCAGCAGGGCCGCAACGTCGTGGTCGGCAACTACATCTACTCGCTGCTGCTCGGCATGTCGGTCGCCGACGTGTCCGGGAAGGCGATCGCCAACCTTGAGGTCGAGTCGCTCAAGCATGTGTTCCCGACCTTCCACGGCGACACGATCTACGGCCAGACCGAGGTGCTCGGCAAGACCGAGAGCACGAGCAAGAACGACCGCGGCATCGTCCAGGTGGAGACGCAGGGCTACAACCAGGACGGCGTACGAGTGTGCGTGTTCCGGCGAAGGGTCATGGTGCCCAAGCAGTCCTACGGGCAGGCACACGGCGGCGAGCAACCCGGGCGCCCTGAACTCCAGGACTAGGAAGCGGAACCCGGGCTGCTCAGTCTTGACCGCAGACCTGGGCAGGCGGACCGTGCGAGCATGACCGCCGCGTCCAAATGCCCACGCTGCTTGGCGCTGCTGCGGCCCCCGGGCTCATGTCCAGTGACTGCGTGTGCCCGACACACGGGGCGGTGCACCCGTTCCGGACGCTGCACGCCTGCGACGAGGCGCTGACCTTGCTGGCCGCGGCTGCACAGGTCCCGCTGTGGGTGCCGCTGCCGCTGCCGCCCGGCTGGTCGGTCACCGGTCTGGCCCGGGCCGGCGACGAGCGGACCGGCGCCAGGGCCACGGTCATGGCCCTGGCCGGTCCCTCGCCGCTGGGTGGCCCGGCGGATCTGCTGCTCATCGCCGAGGAGCCGGGTCTCGGGCTGGGGGCGCGGTTCGCCGGCCACGGCTCTCCTGAACCTGGGGACTGCACCTCGGGACCGCCGGATGCCAAGGTCGAGGCGGCCGGGCACCCCACCGCGCTGTGGCGCTGCGGAGCGGCGCCGGACCGCGCCGCCTTCGTAGGTGAGGCATCCGGAGTGTGGCTGTGGGCTGTCCTGTGGCCCGCCGAGGCCGAGCTGATCCTGCTCGAGCACGTCGAGCTGCACGACCTGCGGCACGACGTGCACGCCGGTGAGCGCCTGCCGATCGGGGCCCCGTCGCCACACCTGCACTGACCGGCCGAGGACTACGCTGGCGCCTGCCGGGCCGGTCCGGGCCACGCACCCGTCGTACGTCTGGAGCCGTCCGCTGTCCGCCCGCCGGATCGACCTGCACACCCACTCGACGGCCTCGGACGGTACGACGGAGCCTGGCGAGCTCGTCCTGCAGGCGCGTCTTGCGGGGCTGGACGTCGTGGCCCTGACCGACCACGACACGACGAGCGGCTGGGCGCCGGCCGCTGCCTCCCGCCCGGAGGGGCTCGCGCTGGTGCGCGGCGCGGAGATCTCCTGCAGCAGAGGCGGGATCAGCCTGCATCTGCTGGCCTACCTGTTCGATGCCGAGGAGCCGGACCTCGCCGCGCGTCTCGCCGCCCTGGTCGACAGCCGGGTGCACCGGGCCGAGCGCATGGTGGCCCTGCTCACCGCCGACGGCGCGGGCGTGACCTGGGAGCGGGTACGGCAGCTTGCCGGAGGGACCGTCGGTCGGCCGCACGTGGCTCAGGCCCTCATCGAGCAGGGGCACGTCAGCACGGTCAGCGAGGCCTTCACGCCGGAGTGGATCGGGACGCACGGCCGCTACTGGGTCGGCAAGCTCGAGTTGGACGTGGTCGAGGCGGTCGGACTGGTCGTACGCGCGGGCGGTGCGGCCGTGTTCGCCCACCCGGCTGCCCGCCGGCGGGGCCGCACCGTCACCGACGATGTCATCACCGAGATGGCGGCCGCGGGGCTGGCCGGGCTCGAGGTGGACCACGTGGATCACGACGCCCAGGCCAGGGCCGACCTGCGCGCCCTGGCCGCCGACCTCGACCTGGTCACGACCGGCTCCAGCGATTACCACGGCACGAACAAGACCGTGCAGCTCGCTGCGAACCTCACCCCGGAGTCCTCGTACGAGGCGATCGTCGAGCGCGCGACCGGCGTACCGGTTCTCGGGCCGTGAGGCTGTTCGACGCGGCGATGTTCGGGGCGGTCTTCGTCACCCTGCTGGTGATCATGGACCCGTTGGGCAACATCCCGCTGTTCCTCGGCTTGACCGCCGGCCGGACCAACCGCACGCGCCGCAAGCTTGCGTTGCAGGCGGTCCTGGTGTCGCTGGCCGTCATCTCGCTGTTCGCGGTGCTGGGGCAGCAGATCCTGGCCTACCTCGGCATCGGCATCCCGGCCCTGCAGGGCGCCGGCGGACTGCTCCTGACGATCGTGGCCCTGGAGCTGTTGACCGACAAGCAGGACGACCCGGCCGAGGTGGACAACGTCAACGTGGCCCTGGTCCCGCTCGGCACCCCCCTGCTCGCCGGCCCCGGCGCGATCGTCGCGACGATCGTGTTCGTCAAGCAGGCACACGGTCTGGCCGATGTGGGCGCCATCGCGGTCGGGATCCTCGCCGTGCACGTGCTCGTGTTCCTCTCGCTGTTCTTCAGTGTGAGCATCATCCGCGAGGCCGGGATCGTGCTGCTGACCCGGATCTCCGGTCTGCTGCTCTCAGCCATCGCCGTGCAGCTGCTGGCCGACTCGGTCCGCGGCTTCGTCCGCAGCTCGTGAGGCCGCATAGCCGGGGACATAGCGGGCATGTCACACGGGTATGCCCATCCTCACCTAGCTCCGAGGAGACCATTTTGCGCCGCCGCGTCCTGCTGTCCGCCATCCCCGTACTGCTCGCCGCCGGGGTGGCGCCGCTGCACCACAACGTCGCCTCCGCAGCAGGGGTGGCGCCGGCCACGGCTCGCGCCACCGGGACGGCCTCGACCGACTTCTACCGTGCGCCGTCACCGTTGCCTTTTGCCGCACCGGGAACCGTGATCCGTTCGCGCAGCACCCCGGTCGCACTCGGGGCGGGCGCTCCGGCGGTTCAGGCCTCGACGGTGCTCTACCACTCCCGCACCACCTCGGGCCGCGACGTGGCAGTAACCGGCACGGTCCTGACCCCGAAGGCAGCTTGGACCGGCAGCGGTGCGCGACCGGTCGTCGGGTTCGCGGTCGGCACCCAGGGGCCTGGCCCGCAGTGCGCTCCGTCCAAGCAGATCGTGGCCGGCACGGAGTACGAGAACAGCAACATCAACCAGGCGCTGAACAAGAACTGGGCGGTGACCGTCACCGACTACGAGGGCTACACCACCGGCAACACCCCGACGTACGTCACCGGCCGGTCGGAGGGGCACGCCGTCCTGGACGCGGTACGCGCCGCGCAGCACCTCGCGGGCAGCGGTGTCAGCAGGACCGCGCCGCTGCTGCTGTGGGGCTACTCCCAGGGCGGGGGCGCCTCGGCGTGGGCCACCGTTCTGCAGCCCTCCTACGCACCGGACCTGCACCTGCTGGGGGACGCCTCCGGCGGGGTGCCGGCCGACAGCCGCGTGGTCGGGGAGTCGCTGAACCGCAACGTCGGGGCGGCCTTTTTGATGTACTCCTTGTCGGGGTTCGCCGCGGCCTACCCGCAGCAGGTTCCTCTCTACAGCCACCTCAACACCAACGGCCAAGCGGCGTTCGCGGCCATCCGCACCCAGTGCACGACGCAGTCGCTGGGCATGTACGCGGGCAAGGACCTGTCGCAGTACTTCAAGGACATGACCGTCACGCAGTTCGGCGACATCCCCAGTGTTCGGCAGGTCGAGGACGCCAACACCATCACGACCAAGCCCCAGCTGCCCAAGGTCCCGGTGTTCCAGTACCACGGGCTCGCCGACGAGATCGTCCCGCTGGGCCAGGCCCGGACGCTGCACGCGACCTGGTGCGCCAAGGGTGTGACCACGATCTTCCAGGGCTTCACGGGGGAGCACCTCACCACCAACGCCCAAGCCGCCCCCGTCGCGGTGCAGTTCCTGGCCGACCGGCTCAGCGGTCGGCCCGTACTGGGCAGCTGCCTTACCTGAGGATGAGCGCTCGCGACGGCGCCGGAACGGGTAGAACATGCGCATGACACGCCTGCGCCTGCTGCTGCTCCTGTTCCTGACTCTGGCCCTGACCGGGGTGCCGGGCGTCGCGCTCGCGGACAACGCCGGCACCGTTGCCGGGGCTCTGCACGACCGGCCCGTCTACCAGGCGCCTGGCCTGGACCTCGTCGACGTGGGCGCGGTGCAGGACACGCTGTCCGGCTCTCAGCCCAAGGTGTACGTCGCGGTGCTTCCCGCGAATGCAGCGTCCAGCAAGTCGCAGGCTCAGTCCCGAGCCAACGACATCGGACGGGCCCTTGGCGAGTCCAGCGCCGTGGTCCTCGTGGTGACCAAGAGCCAGCATCTTGGTGCCGCTGAGGGCAGCAATGCGCGCTCCCACGGGGTCGATGCCAGCACTGCGCTCAGCCAGACCTTGTCGGCGGACGGCGCAGGCGCGTTCGACAAGGCCACTATCACTCGCTTCGTCCAGGACTTCACGGGTCGGGTGCGCGCCCAGGCGACCAGCTCGGGGTCGAACAGCTCGGGGTCGAACAGCTCGGGGTCGAACAGCTCGGGGTCGAACAGCTCGGGGTCGAACAGCTCGAGCTCCGGCGGCGGACACTCCGGGGTCGCGCTGCTCGTCGGCCTGCTCGTACTGCTCGGGCTCGGCGGCCTCCTTGCGGTCCGCAGCAGCAAACGACGCAAGGGCAAGCAGCAGGAGGGCATGCGGGCCGATGTCGAGTCGCTCTACAACCGACTCGGCAGCGACGTGTCCACACTCGATGCCCAGGGTGACCGGGTCGCCCAACAGGCCCTGTCCGACGCCTCGGAGCGGTACGGCGCGACCGGCGCAGCGCTCTCCGGGGCCGACACGCCGGAGAAGTTCGCCGCTGCCCGGCGTACGGCGGTGGAGGGCCTCGTGGCGGCCCGTACCGCGCGCAAGCAGTTGGGTCTGGACCCCGGGCCGGAGATCCCGTTGCCTCCAGGCACCGGCCCGCAGCTGCAGGACGCGGGGCAGGTTCAGTTCAACAACCAGTCCTACAGCGGCGCGCCGTCCTATCAGCCGGGCTACCAGCACTACTACGGCGGCGGGATGCTCGGTGGCCAGATGGTCCCAGGCGGCTGGTACTCCCAGCCGTTCTGGACGCCGTTCCTGCTCGGCAGCGCGCTGTCCGGCGGCTTCGGTGGCGGCGGCATGTTCGGCGGTGGCTACGGCGGCTACGGCGGTGGCTACGGCAGCGGCTACGAGGAGGGCCGTGAAGATGCGCGCGAGGACGACCAGGCCGATAACGGCGGCGGGGGCGGCGACTGGGGCGGCGGTGGCGGCGGCGGTAGCGGCGGCGACTGGGGCGGCGGTGGCGGCGACTGGGGCGGCGGCGGTGGCGGAGGTGGCGGTGGCGACTGGGGCGGCGGCGGGGGCGGCGGCGGCGGAGGGGACGGCGGCGGCGGCGGGTGGTGACTGGTAGTCCACAGGGTCGTGCGCTCCTGACGTCATGACCCGGCAGGATGGCGACGTGCAGCTGGGACTCGAGGGGATGCCGACGCGGTTGTTCGCCTGCACCCCGTCCCGCTTGACCAGTTGGCAGGACTGCCCGCGGCGCTACCGCATGACCTACCTGGACCGGCCCAGCCCGCAGAAGGGGCCGCCGTGGGCGCACAACACCGTCGGCGCCGCGGTCCACCTCGCGCTCGCCCGTTGGTGGTCGCTGCCCGTCTGCCGTCGCACCGCGGCAGGGGCCCGCCGCTTAGCGGAGACCGGTTGGCGGACCGAGGGTTTCGCCGATGACGCCAGCGCCGAGCGGTGGCGTGGCCGGGCCGGGCACATGGTGGAGCGGTACGCCGCCGGGCTGGACCCCGAAGTAGAACCCATGGGGGTCGAGCGCACCGTGGCCGTCAAGACCGCCACCTTGGCGGTCAGTGGCCGGGTGGATCGCGTCGACCTGCGCGAGGACGAGCTTGTGGTCGTGGACTACAAGACCGGCCGGTCCGTGCTGACCGGCGACGACGCGCGGGGCTCGCTGGCGCTGGCGCTCTACGCGCTCGGCTGCGCCCGGACGCTGCGGCGAGCGTGTACGGCGGTCGAGCTGCACCATCTGCCCACCCAGCGGGTCCTGCGCTGGGAGCACTCACCCGAGACCCTCGCCCGGCACGTGCGCCGCGCGGAGGGAATTGCTGCGGAAGCGGTCACCGCGACCCTGGCGCTGCGGGCCGGAGGGGACCGGGACGAGCTGTTCCCGGCCCGGCCGTCCTCGGGCTGTGCGTGGTGCGACCTGAACCGGGTCTGTTCCGCCGCACAGGCGCCGCCCAAGAAGCCGTGGGACGGACTCGCGTCCGAGCAGCTCGAGCCGGACGAGGGCTGAGCGCCAGGCGCACGTGCGTCACCGGGCGGCCGGCTCAGGGCTTCGGCATGCTGCGCAGGTCGACGATCTGCTTGCCGCGTCCACGTCCCTCGCTCAACGCCTGCTGGGCCTGCGCCGCCTCATCGAGGCCGGCGACGAATGTCTGTTCCACGTCAAGCTCTCCAGCCGCGAGATGGTCGAGCACGGTGCGGAGCGCCGCAGCCAACTTCCGAGGTGCGGCAGCAGCCAGCGAGGCAAGGCTGAAACCGCCGATGGAGGCGTTCGCGGCGAACAGTCTTCCCGTCGGCGGCAGGGCGGCCAGCGGTCCCCCCGCCGCGTTGCCGAACATCACGATGCGGGCGCCGACGGCGGCAACGGCAAGGTCGAGGTCGAGCAGGTCGGTGCCCTGCGGGTCGAGGATCAGATCCACACCCTGGCCACCGGTCCGCTCAACAACGGCGCTGGCCGTCCCTGCGCCGCGCACGAACACGGCGTCGTATCCGGCGCGTTCAGCGGCCTGGACTCTGCTGTGACTGCCGACGGTGCCAAGCAGGACCTGGGCGCCAGCCAGCCGCGCCAGCCGTACGACTGCCTGGCCAACTCCCCCTGCCGCGGAGTGCACCAGGACCGTCTCGCCCTCGCGGAGCCGACCCATCTCGCCGACCAGCAGCGCGGCCGTGCTCATGGCCCCCGGTGCGGCGGCAGCGGCTGCAAGATCGAGACCCTCGGGCAGGCGTACCGCGAGCTCGGCCGGCGCCACGGCGACCTGCGCCAAGCCGCCCGAGTCGGTGAACGCCGCGACCCGGTCGCCGACGCTCAGGCCGGCCACCTCAGCGCCGAGCGCCCGCACGATGCCGGACACCTCGAGGCCGGGGACGAAGGGCCACCGGGTGACGTACCCGGCGTCGCCGCGGCGGGCCATCACGTCTTTGAAATTGATCCCCGCGTACTGCACGTCAAGCGTGATCTGTCCGGGACCCGGGTCGGGCACCGGGACTTGGATGACCCGCGTGCAGCGGGTATCTGGGGCCGGGCCGTCAAAGACGAGCGCCCGCATGTGCGGTGAGGTGAGGGTCATGGAGGGTTTCCTCTCGTCGTGTCCCGGCATCCCGGGCTTACGTGGAGTTGGCTTGCGGGACGTCGAGGACGGCCTTGCCGTCGACGTGGCCAGCGGCCAGGGTTTCCAGGGCGGAGTCGGTGCTGGTCCAGGGCTCATGCAGGCCGAGGTGCGGTTTCAGCTGGCCTCGGGCGATCAGGCCTACGAGGGTCGCCAGGTCGGTGCTGACGGTGTCAGGTTGGGCGTAGGAGAAGTAGCTGGTGATGGTGGCGTTCTCGTGGCCGGTGAAGTCCAGCAGGGCGAGCGGCGCCGGCTCGGGGTCGGACGCCCCGATCAGTACGACGGCACCGCCCGCGGCAACTCTGCCCACCGCCTGGGTGAGGTGACGGCCGCCGATACCGTCCAGGACGAGGTCGAACAGACCCTCGGCGTCCGCAGTGCGTTCGACCACATCGGCCGCACCGAGGTCGAGAAGTGCTGTGGCGGTCCGCGTGCGGCGCGAGACGGCGACCACCTCGGCACCCGCGTCGGCGGCGAGCTGGACCTGGAAGCTCCCTACCCCACCGGCTGCGGCGGTCACCAGCACCCGACGGCCGAGCAGGCTCCCGCCCAGCGCGACGGTTCGCAGCGCGGTACGCCCAGCCACGCCGAGGGTCGCCGCGGCCGCGACGTCCGCCGGCCCAGGCAGCACCGCGAGGCGGCGCACCGGTACCGCGACACGCTCTGCCCAGCCCGCCCCGTCCATCAATGCCGCGACTCGGGCACCGGTCGGCGGACCGCTGCCGTCCGCTGCGGGCACCAGGACGGTTCCCGCGACGTCCTGCCCTGGCTGCCAACCCGGCGGTCGGGCAGCGAGCAGCGCCAGCTCCCCGCGGTTGAGGCTGAACGCCTCTACCGCGACCAGCACCTCGTCCGAGTCGGGCACTGGCTCCGGCACGTCGCGTTGCTCGACCCGGCTTGGTCCGCCCGGGGTGTTCACGATGGCCCGCATCAAGACCTCCTCATCGTCGACGCTCTCCAGTACAACGGGTCGCTGCTGCCCGACCAAGACCCGAACAACCTGCGCAACAATCACCGGAACTGATCGGTCGGACTCAGGGAGGCGAGATGGAGCTGCGTCAGCTGCGGTACTTCGTCACCGTCGCCGAGCTGCGCCACTTCGGACGGGCCGCGGACCAGTTGCGCATCGTCCAGCCCGCCGTCAGCCAGCAGGTTGCCCGCCTGGAGAGGGAGCTCGGGCTGCAGCTTTTCGACCGCTCCCATCGCCAGATTGCGCTGACCGCCGACGGAGAGGCCTTCCTGCCGTACGCCCACCGCGTACTCGATGCCGTGGGCCGAGCAGGTCGAGCCGCCGCCGACCTCGCGGCCGGCACGAGCGGTGTGCTCCGAGTCGGCAGCAGCGAAGGGCTCGGTGTGCACCTGGAGGACATCCTTACCGCGTTCCGCGAGCGGCGCCCGGCGGCCACCGTCACGCTGTCGACGGGGACGACCCCGGCCAAGCTCGACGCCGTCGCGGCCGGCCAGCTCGACGCCGCCTTCGTCCGTGCGGCCGCACCCACCGGGGGAGTCACCACCCATTGGCTGTGGGACGAGCCGCTGGTCCTCGCCGTCCCGGCCGACCGCGCCCCGGTCCAACCGGCACCGCTCGACCTGGCCAGCCTGGCCGACCTTCCCCTGACCCAGCGTCCGCGCGCCACCAACCCCGGCGTCTACGACGCAATCCGCCACGCCTGCCACCAGGCCGGCTTTGAACCCACGCCGGGCCCCACGTTGGGCAGCCTGCAGGACCAGCTCGCCGTCGCCGTCGCGGCCGGCCGCTGCTGGACCCTGCTCTACGCCAGCACCACCATCGGAGCCGGTAGCCGCGTCGCACTCGTACCGCCGCTGACCCCGGTGCTCATCCCTACCGGGCTCGCCGTCAACGACAGAGAAGGCCAGCCACTGTGTGGCGAGTTCCTCAAGGCAGCGCTCGCCGAACGCCACGACGATCCCGGGTGAGCACGGCGCGTGGGACGACCCAGGGTGCCGCCCCCGGAGAGCAGGCCGTTGGCCTTTCGCATTGCCCGGCTTTGGACAACCGGTCGAAACGCTCAGCGGAAGTCGTCGGCGTGGTCCGTGGCCCAGTCCTGCAACCTTCGTGCCGGCTCTGGCACGCGGCGGGCTACCGATGACAGGACGACTGGGGACGCTGGGTCAAGACCGCGCGAGCAGCAGGTCGACCGCGCTGCCGTGGGCGCGGCCGTGCCGCTCGTCACTGTCTATTGGGAATCGTCACGTGCCTAACGAGCTGGTTGTGGCGAATGCCACGTCGAGAAAGGAGATGAGGTAAGCCCAAGAGCGGATGCCCTGGAACACCTCCCAGCGCTGGCGCATCGCCCGCCAGCGGTCCGGGGATTCCTCAGGCACCCATCCGGCCGTAGCAGTGTTGATGCGGACGTTGACGAGAATCGTGGTGAGCAGACCGAAGGCCCACGAGCCGACCGCAATGACACGCAACCCGATTGGCACGCTTGGTGCTAGCGAAGCCCATGCGATCACGGTGATCAGCGACAGCGTCATGAGGAGGGGCATGACGCGCCCGAACGTGTGCACCAGGCCACGCTCGACCTGAATGTGGGCGGCGACCTCGAGGCGCTTGACCACCGGGTGCACGAAGGCGTAGGAGCCGAACTCCGCGCAGGCAGTGAACCCGGGTACGGCAACGGCCGCGAACGCGAGCAGGTGTTCGGGGCTCATCGCGGACCCTCAAGTCGCACCTCGATGGAGCGGCTCCCTCCGCTGGTGACAGCGCGGGCCAGCTCCGCGGCCGACACCCGACCTCCGCTCATCCGCACACCAGCGGGCCGGGAGTAGCCGGGCACCCGCTCCACGAGTTGGCGCAGCACCTCCGCGGCCTCTGCCTCGTCGCCAACAACGCGCGCCTGCCCAACGACCTCACGTCCCCGGAGCCGCAACCGCACCCCGGGGCGGTCGATGAGGTTGCGCCACCACGTCGAGTCCGTCGACAGCAGCACGCGCGAGCCGTCCTGGACGTACGCGATGGGGGTGCGATAGGTACGCCCCGATCTGCGGCCGGTGAACTCGATAACGGCATACCGGCCGCTCATGACCCGGTGGGCGGGGGAGTGCAGGACGAGCATCGGCACGGCGTTGGTCAGGCGAGATATCCGGGACATCACGAGGCCCTTTCCCTAAGTTGGCACTGACAACTTGCAGTGCGGGCGACCGTAGGGGACTATGTAGGCGATGTCAACTTCAGCGGGCCGATACCACCACGGCGACCTCAAGGAGGCGCTGCTGCAGGCGGCAGAGCGCATGATCGACGCCGACATCTCTCGTTCCTTCAGCCTGCGGGAGCTTGCCCGCGAAGCCGACGTCAGCCACGCCGCGCCGTACAAGCACTTCGCCGAGCGCGGCGAAATCGTCCTCGCGCTAGCCGAGAGGTGGATGGCGGCATTCGTCGCCGAGCAGCAAGCGGCCGGCGATCAAGGCGACGCGCGAGACAACCTGCTCGCAATCGGGGCCGCCTACGTGCGCTACGGGCATGCGCATCCAGCACGGTTCCTGACCATCTTTGACCCGACCCTCAACCGGCCCGACGCACCTGCCACGCCAGCCTTCGCTGAGTCGGTGCACCAACACAGGGCGCTGCTACACGACGCCGTCCGCCGCGCGGCCGCCGCCCGCGTGCTGCCGCACGCCGACCTCGTCATCACCGCAGCGGCACTGTGGTCCCAGGTGCACGGTCTCGCGACGCTGGTGATGCTCGGCTACCTGTCCTTCGCCGACACCAAGCCCGTGCTCGCTGCACTGCTCGTGGAGGACGAGAGTTGGGAATGACCGGAACCAGCCCGCCCCGGGGACATCACCCGGGCGCGCCGCGCAGCTCACTGGCTACCGGGTTACTGGCCGCGGCGGTACAGGAGGTCGCCGAGCGCAGCAACGACCGGGAGGAGGCCTGCGGCACGAGATTGAGCGGCACCCCGGCGACGCGGGGGAGGTGCCCCGGCTCGTCCTCGACGGCGGTGCCGGGGGTGACCGACGCGGCGAAGAACGGCGTCCAGGGGACGGGCGGGCGGGTCGTCGCCACAGCAGCCAGACCGCGAGCAGCTGAGCACCGGTTACGGTGCCCAAGCCAGCGACGGCGTGGAAACGGGCGTGCCGCGGCCAATCCGGGTTGAACACGAGGCTGTCGTTCAGGTCGGCGCGGCCGGTTCCGACGATCGTGCCAACCGCGGTGCCGGTCAGCACCAACCTGCTGACCCTCACGGAGTTGTCGTTCCGGTTCCTTCCGACGCACCCGCAGGGGCCTGCGTACCGGGCGCAGCCGTACGCGCGCGCAGCTGCCGGGCAGCGCGGGCCGTTTGCAGGCGCTGGGCGCGGCGGGGCAGCAGCGGAAGCAGGTGCATCAACAGCCGGTAGGGCCGGCCCGGGAACACCAGCGGCGCACCGCGGTCAAAACCGGCGAGCGCCTCCCGCGCGCATTGCTTCGCGCTGATCCCCAGGGCCTGCGGCGGCCCGCCGGTCATGCCTCCGGCGGAGCTGGCGGCCTGGTCGAACTCGCTCTCCATCGGACCGGGACAAACCTGGGTGACGACCACACCGGTGCCGGCAAGGTCCGCGCAGCGCTTCGCTGAACCCGTCAACAAAGTGCTTGCTGCCGGTGTAAGCCGCAGCCCCGGGAAGCACTGTCAAGCCAACTCCCGACCCAATGTTGAGCACCCCACCCCGCCCCCGGGCAACCATGTGGGGGACCAGCGCGGCGGTCAGCTGCGCCGGCGCCAGCACGTTGGTGGCCAGCAGCTGCCGGGTGCGGCTCCAGCTGCTTCGGTCGAACAGCACTGAGTCCCCTATCCCGGCGTTGTTGACTAGCACGTCGATCTCGCCGACCTGGTCGTGCACCCGCTGCAGAACACGCGTGACGTCCGCCTCGTCCGACAGGTCTGCCGGAAGCACCACCACCCGGAGCTGCGGGTGGCGAGCCACGAGCTCAGCGCACAACTCCTCCAGCCGGTCAGCCCGGCGCGCCAGCAGCACCAGCGCGCCGGCGCGGGGGGCGACCTGCGACGCCAGTTCCCTGCCGATCCCCGCCGAGGCGCCCGTCACCAGAACGGTGCCGCTGTCTACCGGCGGCCGCACAGACGGACTCATGCACCAGCGATGCCCGGAACGACTCGCGGCCACGCATCAACAACCAGACGTTCCGCTGGGGATCCCCTGCGGAACGACAGGGTCACGCGGCCGCCGCGCCGCAGCGTCCCGCTGGCCGTTCGTCTGCCGCTGCCGCTCAGTCCTGGGTGAGTTCGGTCAAGTTCGTCCAGTCGATGTCGTGCGGCCGCCCTGTAGGAAGTCAACGAGCAGCGCGTTGCCCACGCCGGGGCTCTCGATGGGCAGTGCGTGCGTGCCGGGCAGAACCGCGAGTCGGGCTCGAGGGATAGCGGCGACGACCGCGGCGCTGTGCTCGAGGCGCACCTCGTCACGGTCGCCCTGGAGCACCAGGGTCGGTGCACCAATACCGGTTAGCGCGGTCAGGGCGATCTGCGGCTCCGCGCTGATCATCGCGACGGTCTTGGCGCAGACCGCGCCGAAGTGCTCCGGACCGTCAGGTGACATCTGGTCGTAGCTGCCGCGCAGGAACGCCGGTCGTCGAGCGGCTCGCCGGCGGCACCGGCCGCACCCGCTGTCCGTCCGGATCCGGCTCACTGAGCGGTCACGTTGTACGGTCCGGGGCGCGGCCGGGGCCGCGTCTGGTCCGCAGATCGGGCGGCACGCCCACCCCGGACGAGCTGGGCCTGATCTGCCACGCCGCCCTCCTGAGCTCGACCACCCGCGGACGCGTCGAGCGACCAGGAAGGTGGTCCGTACGTGACCTCAGCCCTGCCCGCCCGCCCGGACCTCGAGCACCTGCGTCGCGCCGCCAAGCACCTCCTGCGCCGGGCGCAGGAGGGCGATCCGGACGCCGGCGCCCGGCTGCGCGCGCACGCTCCCGGTCTCGCCGCGGCGCTGAGCACCGCCCAGCTGGTCATCGCCCGTGAGCACGGCTTCGCCTCCTGGGCGCAGCTGAAGTCCCTGGTGACAACCATGGCCTCCGGCGGTGTCCGCTACGACGCGATCGGCCGTGGCTACGCCGACTACCGGCGGTCCGACCCGCGGATCGCCGCCGCCGTGCACGGCGCGCTCGGGGACGCCCGGACTGTGGTCAACGTCGGCGCTGGCACCGGCTCCTACGAGCCCACCGACCGGCCGGTGATCCCCATCGAGCCGTCCACCGCCATGGCCCTGCAGCGCCCGCCCACCCTGACCCCTGCGGTGCTCGGTGTCGCGGAGAGCCTCCCGCTCGCCGACGGCACCGCCGAGGCCGCGATGGCAGTCCTGACGGTGCACCACTGGGCGGACATCCGCCGGGGCCTCGCCGAACTGGTCCGAGTCGCCCGTCGCCGCATCGTGTTGCTCACGATCGACCCCGAGGTGGAGGCCGAGATGTGGCTGTTCCAGGACTACCTCCCGGACGTCCTCGCCCAGGACCGCCTCGACTTCCCCACCCTCGAGCAGCTCACGTCCGCGCTCGGACCGACCCGCGTCATCGACGTCCCCGTACCGCACGACTGCACCGACGGCTTCCTCCTGGCCTTCTGGAGCCGCCCCGAAGCGGTCCTGGACCCGGCGGCACGCGCGGCCACCAGCGGCTTCGCACGCATGGACGACGCGAGGGAAACATCTGCCGTCGCGCGCCTCGATCGCGACCTCAGCTCAGGTGCCTGGGACCGGGCCCATGGACACCTACGCACCCAGCGTGCACTTGACGTCGGCCTCCGCCTCACCGTCACCGAGCTCACCTGACAGCAACACGCGCGAACCACGCCACGAGGTACGGATCAGCGAATCCCGTATGACGTTATGAACAGGGACTCCTGCACCTGTGGCTGGCGGGGTACGGCCTGGGCGTGCCGCCCGGTGGTGCCGCACTCGTGCAGTGAAGGTTGACTGCACGCATGTACGAGCCGCTGATCCGCGCCCGCAAGGCCGTGCCCGGAGCCAAGGTCGTAGTGCTCTCCCCGTCGTTCGCGGCGCCGGCGGTCGCACCGCAAGTGCACGAGCTGGCGATGAGGCGGCTCGAAGAGCTGACTGGGCTCGTGCCGGTCGAGTACGCCACGACCCGCCGGCTGGGCGCTTCGGCGCGGCACAGAGCGGCTGACCTCAACGCGGCGTTCGCCGATCCCGATCCGCGCCGTGCTCGCGCCCATCGGCGGTGAGGACCAGATCACCATCGTGCCCCACCTCGCCCCCCGACCTCGTGCGCGCTGACCCGAAGCCGTCCCTCGGCTACAGCAACAACACCAACCTGCTGAACTGGCAGTGGACCCACGGCGTCGCCGGCTTCTACGGCGGCTCGCAACATGGCTCTGCTCCTGCCCGCGCAGTTGCTGCTGGTGACGTTCGGGCTGAGCCAGATCGAGCTCGGCATCCCGCTGCTGCTGCGGACTCGCCTCGATATCTCCCCGACCATGATCGGGGTCCTGTTCGCGCTCGGCACCCTTGTCATCTTGACTGGGCAGCTCCCGGTCAGCCGCGTCGTGGAACGCGTGCACAAGACCAGCGCGCTGAGCTGCCTTGCCGCCAGCTGGGTGCTCGCCTGGGTGCTGGGCGCTGTCGCGACTGCCAGCGCCGGCCCGACCCGAATCGCGCTGTTGGGCGTCATGCTCGTGGCGTTTACGCTCGGTGAGTGTGTCTATAGCCTCGCGTTCTAGCCCCGGTGTTGCAGTAGCGGTCTGATTTTGCGGTGCGACACGGCCCGCACAGCGCGAAAGTGCCTGTCCGTGCTGGGATTCTTGTCTTGCTGATGGACAAGAAGATCCAACGAGAGAGGCACTTCGCAGGTGCAATCTACAACGAGCAGGACGCCACCGGTCGTCACGACCGACGGCACCGGGGTGGTGTCGCACGCCGGGACGGTGTTGCTGGCTGAGCTCGCCGACCGGATCGGGTTGACCGCCGCCCTGTCGGAGGCCACCGGTGGGCTGCGGGCCCGCCGGGCCGGTCACGACCCGGGCCGGGTGCTGGTCGATATAGCGGTGGCGATCGCCGACGGCGCGGTGACGATCACCGACGTGCAGGCGCTGGCCGATCAGCAAGGTCTGCACGGATCGGCCGGGTCGGTCGCGTCGACCCCAACGATCTGGCGGGTCCTGGCCGGCATCGATGAGGCGATGCTCGCCCAGATCCGGCTGGCCCGGGCGCAGGCCCGGGACCGGGCGTGGCTGGCCCGCGGGGAACTGACCGGCACCGAGCTACCGGGTTCACGGGCAGCGGGCACGACGATCACTGACGTCGTGATCGACCTGGACGCCACCCTGGTCACCGCCCATTCCGAGAAACAGGACGCCCGTGGGAACTTCAAAGGCGGCTTCGGTCACCACCCCCTCGGGGCGTGGCTGGACAACACCAACGAAGCCCTGGCGATGGCGCTGCGGCCGGGGAACGCCGGCAGTAACACCGCCGCCGATCACCTGGTCGTGCTGGACCGGGCACTCACGCAGATCCCGGACCGGTGGCGCAGCAAGCAGGTCCTGATCCGGGCTGATGGCGCCGGCTACTCCCACGCCCTGATCACCGCGCTGTCCGAGCAAGGCCTGGAGTTCTCGGTCGGCTACCCGGTCACCGAAGCGGTCCGCGATGCGATCCGGCTCGTCCCGAAGTACGCCTGGCAGAGCGCGAACAACAGCGACGGTGGGCTGCGGGAACACGCCGACGTCGTCGAGGTCACGCACCTGCTGGAGCTGTCCCGCTGGACGAAGACGTGTCCTGGGATGCGGGTGATCGTGCGCCGCGAACTGCCGCACCCCGGCGCGACGCTGGACGCCTTCGAGATCCGGGACGGCTACCGCTACCAGGCGTTCACCACCAACACCGGCCGCGGGCAGCTGGCGTTGCTGGAAGCCCGGCACCGGGCGCACGCCCGGGTCGAGGACCGGATCCGGACCGGGAAAGACACCGGCATCGGGCACCTGCCGTCCAGGCACACCCGGATCAACGCCGTATGGCTCGAGCTGGCCCTGATCGCCGCGGACCTACTTGCCCTCACGCAGTCGATGCTGCTCACCGACCAGCCCGAGCTGCACCGGGCTTAACCCAAGACGCTGCGCTACCGGCTGCTGCACATCGCCGCCCGGATCACCAAAGGCCAACGCAAGGTGTTCCTGCGCCTGGCCGAGCACTGGCCGTGGGCCCTCGCGCTCGCCAAAGCGTTCGCGCGCCTGCGGCAGATCCCGCTCCCGGCCTGACGGCCAGCACCACCGCGACCCAGCAGCCACAACGATCACGGAGACCCCGGACACCGCACCGGCGCTCCACCCTGCTCCGATCCTCGATCAGACATGTCCAAGATCAGCAACGCCCAGCAAGGCTCCTAATGAAACGCCAGGGCTAGAGCCTGGTCGGACAGCTGGCACCGCACGGCGCGCTGGCCCGAACGAGCGGCGCGACCTTCGCCGTTTTCAACCTCGGCGGCATGCTCGAACCACCATCTGCGGTGTTGATTACGAGCACAGGCCCGGCCGGTCTGCTCTGGCTCGTCCTCGGCGCTGCTGCCGCCCTCGCCGTCAGTCCTGGTGCTCCTCGACCGCCGCCTGCACCACTACCAAGATCTCACACGTGCACGTCTCCGCCCGCAAATCGCCTGAAGGCGCGCGGACAGTGGTCGCGCGTCCCGCTGGGATCCCTTTTGAGACTGAGTCGTGGTGGTGCCGGTCGTCTGGCTAGGGGTCCGGCAGTTGCTCGACTTGTCCTACGCGCTTCCGCGATTGGAGCAGCGGCCCGACCCTTGGGTTGCCAACGGGCTGATTGCCTCCCAGAAGTAGACGTTGCCGAAGCTATCCGCACCGCTGCCGGCTGCTAGCAGCGGGAGCGGCCTGGGGTGGAGGGAAGCCGGCCGCTCGGTCTGGTCGTACACGCTGGGCGCACCAAGCCGCTGGCCACGGGTGAGGTGGTCAGTCCGTTCTCTTCGGGCTGGCCAGCCGTAGACGGTCCGCCTGCAGGAGCACGCCTTGTTGAGCCAGAACGCGGGAGACGAATGGCCACTTCGTTTCGTCGTACGGGTCAACTGCGTCGGCGTCGTGGGCTGCGTGGGCGTGTTTCCACTGGCTGTACTCCTGGGTCAGCGCAGCGTTGGTCCGTAGTGCGTCGCGGAATGTCACACGCTCGTTCCACAGGTCGCTGCCCGGCTCGGTCAGGTGCAGATGATGGGTGTGCCTTCGCCAGTCACCGACTCCGGGCTTTTCGAACAGATGGGCCTCCGGGCGGTGCACGCGGTAGTGGTAGCCGTGATGACGCAGCACTTCACCCGCTGCCCGGGCCTGCTCGAGGTCGGCGACGCCGGCCAGCATGTCGATGCAGGGCTTCGCCGGCATCCCCGGGACTGCGGTGGAGCCGACGTGTTCGATGTCGGTGGTCAGCCATGGCTGGAGGAGCTCGCGCAGCAGGGCCCGTTCGGTGGCGAACTGGGTGGGCCATCGGGGGTCGTACTCGCGGACAGCGCCAGCAGAGGGCTCCTCCTGCGGGTTGGTCGGCGGTGGCGGGTATGGCGATGCCTGCTTAAGGCTGCGGCTGGCGGGTCCGGGGCGCAGGAAGGGGTCGTTCGTCATGCGTCTTCTCTCGTGGTCGTGGTCGTGGTCGTGGTCGTGGTCGTGGGTGCGACAGTGCCTGTGCATCGGCGAAGTCGGCTTTCCTCCGCTTTACGGGCAAGTGGTGGAAGCGCAAGGCCCGTGGTCAGGAGGAAACCCGCGAAGATCCACCACGCGGTACGGCTGGTGAGCAGCAACGACGTCAGCGCCACGGGGGCGACGGTCTGGGCGATGCCAAGCCCGAGCGTGTTGACGCCTTGAAAGTGCCCGAGGCAGGCCGGGTCCGACAGGGCGTAGGAAAGCCCGGCTGAGGCATTCCCGGCCAGGACGTCGCCGACTGAGTACACGGTGACCGCCAGGAGCAGGACCGCGACGGCTGGCACGGCGCCGGGTCCTTGGGCGAACGAGAAGATCAGCATCGACGATGCGATGACGATGCTTGAGCTGCGCAGCTGTTCCGCTGCTGGCAGGGCCGTGTCGACCCCGCGGCTGAGCCTGACCGCCAGCCATCGAGCTCCGTGGCGCCCTAGTGCTGTTGATGATGCACAGCGGGACGGCCAGGGACAGCGCGGTGCCGTGCGTTGACAACAGCGAGGTTGCGCCGGTGACCAGCAGGAACGGTCGGTCGCGTAATGCCGCTCGCTGTCTGTGCCCTGGTCCAGGGCGCAAGGACGGGGAGCCGCAGCACCAGCGCACCGGAGCAGACGAAGGTCGCGGCGTCACCGGGCGGCGAGGGCCAGGTAGCCGCCGACGGCTGTCAACCCGAAGGGCCAGGGCGGCAAGCGACCCCCCGAAGCCGATGCCGATGTTGGCGACCGCTCGCAGCGAGACAAAGGCAGCGACCCGGCCGGAGGGCCCCAGCAACCGACGCGATTAACGTCGCGCGGACAGCCAGGCTCCCCGTCGCGGCCGCCGTGCCCACGACCTCAACCGCCATCGGCCCAGCCAGTGAATGCACCAAGCAGTAGCCAGTGCAGCCGACGCTTGCACGAACTGCAGGATCGCGCGTACACGACGCGGATCGACCCGGTCCGCGAGGCCCCCCGGTGGAGACAGGTGATGGGGCGATGACCGCGCAAGTCAACGTTGATTGAATCAACGCTTTTTCGCGCCCGCTGAAGCCGCCAACGCGAGCCTCGTTGATTCTTTCGGCGACGAGGTCGGTTCGCTGTCACTGCTCTTCGCCTTCATCTCCCTCATCTTTGCGCTAGCCGCACGCCTCGTGAATCTGACGCCCGGTCATCGCCTTCGCTCTGCTGGGCGTGGTCCTGCTGCTCGCTGGCTGGGCCAACATCGCCGGCGGTGACACCAGCGTCACTCTCACGAAGGTCGCCGGTTATGCCGGCCTGCTGGACGGGGTCGAGGACTTCTGGCCTGGCGGCGGGGATCCTCGTGAACGTTATGCACGATAAGGAGATGCGTCCGCTTGGGCCCTCGCGAGGCTGACAGCTATCGTGACCCATGTCACCATCGACCGGCTGCACCGGTTCGATCCAAGCGAATGTCTCCCCACCCCCTGCCCCCGGAAGGATCCTGCGCATGACAGATCCCGTGTCCGCAAGCCTCGAATCCGCCGACCACACCCACGTACAGCCCTCCCCACTGCTCCCAGACGATGCTGCTGCGCGGCTCGTCCGGGTCATAAAGGTCGCCTTTCCTCACCGGGCCTTCCCTGACGGCCCGTACGAGCGCACCGCCGAGCACATCATCGCCACCGCAGCGGGCAGCGCCTACGAGACGGCCCAGCTCGGGCAGGGCCTGGTCTCGCTTGACGCCCTCCGGGACCGTCCCTTCGCCGACCTGCCGCCTGAGGAGGCGCTCGCCGTCCTGCAGCAGGTCCAGCACACCGCGTTCTTCCAGCTTGTGCGCTCGACAACCGTCGTGTTCATGTACTCCGACCGCGACGTCTGGAAGGTCCTCGGCTACGAGGGTGAGTCCTCTGACAAGGGCGGCTACGTCGACCGCGGCTTCGATGACCTGGACTGGCTGCCCGACCCCCGTATCGAGGAGATGAGCGCGTGACCCGCTTCGACAACACCGACTCCGACGTCGTCGTCGTGGTCGGCTCCGGTGCCGGCGGCGGTACGCTCACCAACGAGTTGTGCCAGACCGGCGTGCGCGTCGTATGTCTGGAGGCCGGGCCACACCTTACCGGCCCGGATTACCACAACGACGAGTGGCCAGCGTTCCAGCAGATGGCCTGGACCGACCTGCGCACGACCTCCGGCAGCTGGCGGGTGGCCAAGGACTTCCCGAATCTGCCTGCATGGACCGTCAAGGCCGTCGGCGGCACCTCGACCCACTGGGCGGGCGCCTGCCCGCGCTTCAAGGACCACGAGTTCACCACCAAGGGCTCCTACGGCGCGGTCGAGGGTACGTCGCTGCTCGACTGCCGATCACCCTGGCCGACCTCGAGCCCTACTACGACAACGCCGAGATCCGGATGGGCGTGACCCACCGGCACGGCCGGCCGCCGATTCCCGCCAACAACAACTACAAAGTGCTCGCGAACGGCGCCGCGAAGGTCGGATACAAGCAGTACGCCACCGGCCCGTACGCCACCAACGCCACACCTTATGACGGCCGTCCGGCCACCAACCAGGACGGCTTCAACTTCCAGGGCGACAAGACCGGCGCAAAGTGGTCGACGCTGGTGGCCGAGCTGCCCAAGGCGGAGAAGACGGGCAACCTCGACCTGCGGCCGGGGTGCCACGTCGCGCAGATCACCCACGACGCCACCGGCAAGGTTGATGGGGTTTTGTACTTCGAGGGCGACGTACTCCACCGCCAGGCGGCCCGGGTCGTCTGCGTGGCGGCCAACGCGATCGAGTCGGCGCGGCTGCTGCTGCTGTCGGGTTCCCCGCAGTTCCCCGACGGCCTGGCCAACTCCTCCGGTGAGGTCGGCAAGAACTACATGCGCCACCTGACCGCGTCGAGCTACGCGCGGTTCGAGCAGCCGGTGCACATATACCGTGGAGAGACTATGGCCGGGATCGTGGCCGACGAGACGGGCATGAACATCGCGCGCGGGTTTGTCGGCGGCTACAACATGGAGACCCTGTCCCTCGGCCCGGCCTTCCTTGCGGCCTTTGCCGATCCCGGGTCGTGGGGCCCGGCGTTCACCGAGATCATGGACGGCTACGAGAACACGGCGGGCCTGTGGATCGTCGGCGAGGACATGCCGCAGTCGACCAACCGCGTGACCCTTAACGCGGACGCGAAGGACCAGCACGGCCTGCCCGTCCCCAATGTGCACTTCGACGACCACCCCAACGACAAGGCGATGCGCGCCTACGCTTGGGAGCACGCCGCCGAGCTCTACCGGGCGGTCGGTGCCGTCGGGGTGACCGACACCCCGCCTTACCCGTCAACGCACAACCTCGGCACCTGCCGCATGAGTGCAGACCCGTCCGAGGGCGTCGTGGACAGGTTCGGGCGGGCGCACGACGTGCCCAACCTGTACGTCAGCGACGGCTCGGTCTTCACGACGGGCGCGGCTGCCAACCCGACGCTCACGATCGTCGCGCTGGCCGAACGCCAAGCAGAGCACATCGCGGGCCAGCTCAAGGCGGGCGTCCTGTAGGGCCAACCGAGCGCACGATGGCGCCGCACTCCCCCTAGGACGCGGCGCTGTCGTGCGCGGCACCGGCAGGAGAGCAGTCTGCTCCCCGCAGGCTGAGGTTGGTGCGCTCGAAACGTCGGCCTCGGTGCGCCGCACCTTCACATTGGGCACCAGACGGGTTGTTCGGCGGCTCGGTGTTTGACGCGGCCGCGGCAGGTGCAGGTTCGTGTCATCGCACCCTTAGGAGGCCCTCGTGATCTTCATCGTCGTCAAGTGGTCCGTCCGCCCAGAGCGCAGCGATACCTTCCTGCAGGACGTTGCGGAGTTCACGACCGCCACCCGCGCCGAGCCGGGTAATCTGTTCTTCGAGTGGTCGCGCAGCGTTGAGGACCCACACGAGTTCGTGCTGCTCGAGGCGTTTCAGGACGACGCGGCTGGACCTCACGTCGACAGCGAGCACTTTAAGAAGGCAATGGCCGAGCTCGGGGGGACAGTTTCCGAGCAGCCCAGGGTCATCAACTTCCAGGTCCCGGGCGACGATTGGTCCCGCCTCGGCGAGCTTCAGCTGAACGACTGACGGGTCACTGAGGACGCCTGCCGCGCTTTACCCGCGTGCGCCGGTCGCCACCGGCGGCTGCATGGCCGCCCTGCAGTGGGGCGACCGGTACCCGGAACGGGCTGCGCGAGACGTCGTCCAGGTCGACATCGTGGAAGCAGGCGAAACTGCCGGGGTCACCGCCGTGTTGGCCGCAGACGCCGTCCGGAGGTCCGGCCGGGTGGCCCGGCCCTCGTGCACCGCGAGCGCACCAGCCGGTCAGGTCGGTAGCCGATCCGCTATCGACGCCCTTTTGTCGTTTCGCTACTCGCCGATTTTGCCGTCGATCGCTTCGCGAAGGAAGTCTGCATGACCAGCATGACGGGCGGTCTCCTCGATGAGATGCAAGAGTACCCACCGCAGCGAGAAGTGCCGTCCGTCGCGCAGCGCCTGGACCGAAAGCTGATCCAGCCCAGCCGCTCCGGACACAATGTGCCGACTTCGCTCGCAGGCGTCGCGGTAGCGACTCTGCAACGTGTCCGGCTCGAGGTCGCGCGCGGTGCGGAATTCCCAGTTCGGATCGGCCTTCCAATCGACGCCAGCCCACGGCTCGCGATCGGGAAGGCCGGAGAAGCGCACTTCCAGCCAGTCCTCCTCCACCAAGGACAGGTGATACAGCAGACCAGCCAGGGTTAACTCAGAGGGCGCATGCTGCTGTGCCAACTGGACCCGGGTCAGGCCGTCCGTCTTCGACAAGATGGTCTCTCGCTGGTAGTCCAGATACTGGCCGAGGAGGGCCAGCTCTGAGCCGCCCGGATCAGGATCGATTCGCACCTGCTCATCCAAGCAGATGATGGGGAGCTCGACCCCCCGCACACGACCGCGAGCCGACAGTGCGAACGTCGTAGCGCGGCTGAGCTAAGCGGCAGCCTGCGAGCGGAAGCGGTCGGCCGATAGCTGAACGGCTATCGGTAACGCCGGCAGCGTCCCCGTCCTGCCACGCCAACGACCCGCTCGGGATCCCGTAGTGGGACCGCCTGGCAGCAGGATGGCCAGACGATGCAACGGCAGTTGGTGTCCTCGGGCACGGTGTGGGAGTCGGTCGTCGGCTACTCCCGGGCGGTGCGAGTCGGGCCGTCGGTGTCGGTGGCAGGCACCACTGCGGCTGCGGAGGGCCGTGGCGCAGTCGGTGTAAGCGACATGGCCGCACCGGCCCGAGAGGCGCTAGGCCGGATTGCGGTCGCCATCGAGCAGGACGGTGCCGGGTTGCAATACGTCGTGCGCACGGGCATTTTCGTCACCGACATCAGTCGTTGGCTGGAGGTGGGCCAGGTACACGGAGAGGTCTTCGGCGCCATCAGCCCAGCCACCTCCATGCTCGAGGTCAGCGCTCTGATCGACCCGGCGCTCTTGGTCGAGACCGAAGCCGACGCCGTCTCGACGCCTTCCGGCAAGTCAGCCGAGGTGGGGTCGCGTACCAGTGTGCGGACGGCGTCATCGGTGCCGGGCAGCTGCGAGACGACCTGGCGGCAACGACTCTCCGCGGCTGAAGCAAACCCTCCACGGCCGCATCGACCAGAGGTTCGCTCTCCTGCGTGAACTCGCGAACGAACTCACCACGCCCGTTATCACCGCCGCGAAGTGACACGGTCACCGCTCCAATGGCCTACGCCCAAGAGCCGGCCGGACCACATGTCCGCGTACGAGCCCCGGCATTGCTCGGGGTACGGGCAGGGTACGGGCTGATGTGTTGGCTGGTCTTCGGCGAGGTGAATTTGTCTGGACTACCTTGCGCCCTCGAGTCGTTGCTTCAACATCGCCAGGTTGGCCGGCATCTCCTTCTGTGCTTCGCGGCGGACGACGAGCGGGACGAGGAGCTTGCCGATGCCGTGGCCTTCGAAGTCGATAGCGATGGTAAGGCGGGACCAGTATTCGCTGAGGGGTTCGACGCTGACGTCGACCATGGCCCGGATGGGTCCGTCGATTCCACGTACGCCCCACGTCTTGGGGGGGTTGAGATACGCGAGCTCGGCGGTGCTCGCCCGGTTGGCGAAGCCGATGCGTCGGGTGGTGAGGCACCGCGTTCCGATAGTTGGAACGCCGGGTGCATCCATGTGTCCGCTGACGACACCTTTCTGCCATTCGCAGAAGCGTGCCGGGTCGGTGGCGTAGACGAAGACGTCCCCCGCTGGACGGTTGACGTCAATGCAGGTGGCAAGTGGCGACATTCAGCTCTCCTCACTGAAACAGGGTCTTGTACTTGGCCAGGTACAACGGCCATCCGGCGTCGTCGCCCACACCATTGCGGACTTCCCGCCAGCCCGGCCCGTGCCGGTCGATGTGGCGGTGTTCCAGTTCAAGGCGGGTGCGGTGGGGGGTTTCGGCGATGAACCGGACATCGACCTCGCTGGTGTGGCTCGGATCAGTCTCGAGCTGCCACTGCGGGCTGATGTCCCAACTGAACACGACTCGATCCGGTGGCTCGTAGGTGAGGACGCGCGCCCAGCGGCACTCGCTGCCGTCGACTGCGCGGTCGTAGATATGGCCGCCGACATGCGGCTCGAACACGGTCTCCGCAATACTGGCATCAAGCAAGTTATGCTCCGGCGGCTTGAAGTCGCCGAACCGCTCGGTGAACACGGCGAAGGCCCGGGCGATCGGGGCCTCGACGACTATCTGGTTGTGGACCACAGCGGCTTCGGCCGACGTCATGAGCTCTCCTCTGTTGGGTTTTCTACGGCGTCCTGATAGCCAGCCAGCGCCTGGTTCCAGAACGTGTCGAGCTGGTCGCGCAGCGCAGCAACCCCCGATGGGTTGAGGCGGTAGATCCGGCGGGTCCCGTCCGCGCGTTCCGCTACCAATCCCGCGTCCTTCAGCACCTTCAGGTGCTGCGAGACGGCCGGTCGGCTGACCGGCAGCTGGTTGGCCAGTTCGCCGACGGACCGCGGACGCTCGGCCAGAGATGCGACAATCGCGCGCCTGGTGTGATCAGCCAGTGCGCCCCATACGTCATCTCGGTAAGTCGCCACGAACGGTAAGCCTGGGTGCACCATGCACTCGTGTCAAGCCCGAGATGGTCCTCGACCGTCGATGGGCATCGACCAGCGCTACAGCAGCACCTGCACGACGCCTACCGCGTTGGCTGCGACGTCGACTCCTTGCAGTTGGTCGCCGTAGCGAGGAGGTACTCCAACGTCACGTCGAGGTGGTCACCGAGGAGCTCGGCGCGTTGCTCGACGAACGTGGCCAGGTCGTGGTGCAGGTCGTCCCAGCGGCCCGCCCGGATCAGCCGTTGCTGCTCGCCGATGATGTGCCCTGCGGTGCGGACCAGGAAGTTCGCGGCCGCCACGGCGTCGGGGAACGTGAGGATCAGCGGTGCTCACAAGCCGCAGCCCGGCATCCTGCAGCAGTGCCCTCAGGGACTTTGGATCGCCCCACCTGCTGGGCGGCCCGCTGCTGGTGGGCGGGAGCGGTAGGTAGGCGCTGAGCACCTGACCCATCGCAGGCAACAGGCTGCCGGGCACCAGGAGGCGAGAACCACCCGCGCGCATGGCGCGGCGACTCGTGCTGGCTCGCGGGCTGCGGCCGCGTGATCGGTTGCGTACATCACTCCGAAGACAGACAGCACGACGTCGGCCGAGTCGTCGGGGACCGGCAAAGCCTGGACATCACCTGTCAGCCAACGGACCTCGCGACCGTCGGCGGACGCGCGCTGCTCCGTCCGCCGCAGGAGCGCAGGCTCGAAGTCGATGCCAGAGGTCTGCGCCCCACGCTCGGCTGCTAGCAGCGCTGCGTTGCCCGTGCCGGTGGCCACGTCCAGTACCCGATCATAGGGTCCAACAGCGGCGGCCGCGACAGCGGCCAGGGCCGCTGGTTCGAGCAGCCCGGCCATGGCCGCGTAGTCGCCGCTTCCCCACGTCGTCGCCGCGCTGTGCACGGAATGCGGCCTCCTTTGGCCGGAGGCGCCCTTTGACCGTGTCACCGCGGCCGCCGTAATCCTGGACTATGCGACGTGACCCAGCACTGCAGCGTCGCGTAGTCCCCGCCAAACGAGTCCGGCCTCGGTGCATCCGCCCGTGAGCATGGCCTGCACGTGCCAGTCCGCGGCCAGCATGGACTCGGTGTGCTCGGCGTGCCGGTGGCGGAAGTGGGCGTCTCGCTCGGCGGTCGGCCCGGCCAGCACCGGGTCGGCCCGCAGCTGCTCCCACCACTGTGACCAGGTCGGCACCTCCCCGTCGGCCCGCAGCGCGGCGCCGCGGGCCTCGCTCACCCGCTGAAGTCCCTCGGCCAGCGACGGTAGGCCGGGATCAGGGACCGTATCGGCGTTCACCAGCACTCCGCCCGGGCGCAGCAGCCCAGCGGCCTCGGCGTAGACCTCGGCCACGCGCTGCGGTGCGAGCCAGTGCAGCGCAGTCGCCGTCAGGACCGCGTCGATGCTGGCGGCGGGCTCACCTAGCTGTTCGAGCCATGCCGGGGTGGCGAGGTCGGCGGAGCAGACCCGCACCCGCGGGTCACCGTCAAAGGTGCCACGGGCGATGGTGAGCAGTGCGGCGTCGATGTCGAGCACTACAGAGGTCGCGGCGGGAAACCGGACGAGCGCGCGCCGAGTGATCGACCCCGTGCCGCCCGCGAGGTCCAGCACCCGCGGGGCGGTGCCGCACGCGGCCTCCACCGCATCCAGCACGGCAGTGAACCTCTCCTCGCGGTCGGGCAGGTACGCCTGTTGCTGGTCGTCCCACCGCTGCTGCCACGAATTCCAGTCCATATCGCCCTCGCCCTCGTAATAGCCACTACATTTTGTGGTCATTACCATAACCAACGCGCGGTAACGTGCGCAAGTGGATTTCGCCAGTTACGCCCAGCGGGCGGTGGACCTCGTCAACAGCGACCTCACGAAGCTGGAGGAGCTCATCTCGCGCCTGGAGCGACGACCCTGGCTCGCCGAGCAGGTCGTCGAGGGTGACCTCGCACCACTACGGACGGTGCAGGCGGAGTTGGGCATCTTGGTCGACGCCTCAGCGGCCGGAGAGGGTGCCGCGGTAGTGGGGGTGCTCAACCAACTGCTTTCCCGCCATCCCGTACGCCCACGAGTCTCCGGACATGACGAGACCAGCTGGCACCTGCACGTGAACGACACCGGCGCATCAGCAGCCGAGACCCTGACCAGCGAAGCGCTACTCGGCCTGGTCCTGCTCGTCACCGAGGTCGGCGCCACCCGGCTCGGGCGCTGCGCGAGTAGCACCTGCAACCGCGCGTTCGTCGACACCTCCACCAACAGCTCACGGCGCTTCTGCAGCACACGATGCTCCACCCGGGAGAACGTCGCCGCCTTTCGCCGACGCCGCACAACCATCGCTTGACACCAGGGCAGGCTCGCTACGGCTTCAACACAACGGTCGTCCCAGCTATCGGCGCAGTGAGGGCTGGTTCGACCTGCTCGGCGTGCGCAGGCGCTCGTGACCTTCCGCGGGACAGGCGTGTTCACGTCGGACCGGACTGTCCCTGGCGTCCGATCGCTCGCTGCGCTCTTCTAAAGCGGGACGAGGTTCAGACGCAGCTGGTGGCTCACGCCGGCCGCGCCCACCACGTGTCTTGTCCCGTGCGAGCTTGTCTTCTCCCGTACAACGTCGGCGCCCGGCATGTCCGCGTCTGCCGCCCCGCGTCGAAGGACCGGAGCAGACAGGTTCATGTTGGAGCAGACAGGCTCGCCACCAGCACTCACCGAGCTGGTCGTGCGAGGCCCACTCGCTCCTCCCGCCGTCCACCCCGCCCAACCGTTCAGCCACGGCTGCGTCCACCAGCCTGACCAACAGCGTCCTGCCAGGCGTTGGTCGCCGTCCTCAGGCGCGGCCGACGCGCTCCAATGCGGCCTTGTGATGCGGTCCCTGCCGCAGCGACGACGGTACGACCAGCAGCCCACTGCGGAAGGCGAGTCCGGCTGCGGTCGCGCCCAGGTCGGTCGTCGGGATGCCCGGGAGGCGGTAGAGCCGGCGCGCCCATCGGGGCAGCATGGCCGCGGCCGCCGCGGCCAGCGCGATCCAGGCCGGCCGGGCCGGGGTGCCGAGCCCGACCAGGGCCGGCATGGGCGGCCACAGGACGAACCGCGCGGCGCGGCGGGCCTCGGCGGTGACCTGCAGCTGCGGCCGGATGTCCTGGAAGTACCCGCGCATCGCGGCGACGTCCGCGGGCACCTGCGCGGGGTCGAGGCCGACCATGGCGGCTCCGCGCCTCTGCTCGGCGTAGTAGGTGTCCTGCTCGGCCCGGCTCAGCCGCAGGCCGCAGCGCACGGCTGTCGTGAGGAAGGATTCGACCTCGACGCAGTGCACCCAGCGAAGCAGCTCGGGATCGTTGACGCGGTAGCGCTGGCCGCTCTCGGGCTCGGTACCGCCGAGCTTGCCGTGGATCCCACGCACCTTCGCGCCCGCGCGCTGTGCCTGCCTCGTGGTGCCGTACGTCGTCACGGCGACGTACTCCGCCGTACGGAACAGCCGGCCCCAGGGATCGGTCCGGAAATCACTGTGCTGCGCGACTCCGGCCATCGCCAGAGGGTGCACGGCCTGCAGCAGCAGGGCCCGCAGCCCGGCCAAGGGCATGGACGGGTCACCGTGCACCCGCCAGGTCACCGACTCGGGCCCGTACAGGCCCGGGTCGGCCGGGTCCTCGGTCTGCGCAGTCATCGCTTCAAGGGTGCCACGACTGCAGCCAGACGGCAGACTGAGCGCATGTCCTACGTCGCCATCAACGTCCTGACCGTTCCGGCGGAGCGCGCGTCCACGCTGGAGGAGCGTTTCGCCGCGCGTCAAGGCGCCGTCGACAGCGCCCCGGGCTTCGAGCACTTCGAGCTGCTGCGGCCGGTGGAGGGCACGCAGGATTACCTGGTCTACACCCGCTGGCGTAGCGAGCAGGATTTTGTGTCCTGGCGGGACGGCCAGCGGTTCGCAGACGGGCATGCCGCTTCCTCCGCCCGGCCCGCCGGCTCGGGACCGGCCGCCTCCGGGTCGAGCATCTGGGCTTTCGAGGTGGCGCAGACCAGCTCCGCCGGCCGTTCGGCTGAGCTCGGATCCACCGCTGTAGGAGATGTGGCTGGCGGGGCGTGACGCCGACATGCCCTTCTGTTGTTGGAAGGAGGGATTGAATACACCACGCCAGAAGGGCACCCAATAGGTGCGAGTCCGAGACACGGCCAGCAGGCGCTACGCCCGTTGGTGAGCGATTGAGCAGTGTGCTGCCGCGCCAGAGTCACTGCCTTCCCGTTGTGAGCCTGGGGGCGCCCCGCGCGGCGCAGCCCCGGATCAGGCACCCGCTGTGACTAACCTCCCGGCATGAGCAGTGGGCGCCTGGTGTCGACTGCCGTGTCCTCGGGACGCGCGGCGCCCGGTCGCCGGCACCTGGTCGAACCGGGCGGCGGCGGGGCGCGCCGCTGGCTCGTGCTGGGTGTCTGCGGCGCCGCCCTCATCGCGCTCGCCCTCGCCCTGCTGATGTCCGTGGTCGCGCCCCCCTTCTCCGCCGGAGACGAGAACGAGCACGTGTCCTACGCCCTGGAGGTCGGCCACGGCCGGCTGCCCACGCTGGCCACGCAGGTCCGGCCGGAGATCCCGGGGATGCGGTACGACGACACCTATACCGCGAACCACCCGCCGTTGTTCTACGCGCTGGAGGCCGTCCCGCTGCTGGTGGGCACGCGCACCGGTCACCCCGTCCTAGGGCTGCACCTGGCCCGTGCGCTGAACGCGCTCATCGGGGCGGCCGGCGTCGTGGCGCTCGCGGTGCTGGCCCGGGTCGTCGTGCCGCGCCGCCCGGACGTCGCCGTCGCCGCCGCAGCCCTGCTGGCACCGGTGCCGCTGCTGGTCGCCGTGTCAGGACAGGTCTACAACGATGCGCTCGCGGTCGCGACGAGCACTGGTGCCTTGGTCGCCGCTGCGACCGTTCTCCTGCGGGGACCGTCCTGCAGGCGTTTGGCCGTGCTGGCCAGCGCGGCGCTGCTGGCCACGGCGACCAGGGCGACCGGGGGCGAGCCGGCCGCGCTCGCGGTGCTGGCAGCGGCGGTCGCCGTGCTGGTGCATGCGACGTCCCGCGGGTGGCGCCGGGTGGGTTCGTCCGCAGCCGCCGCGGCGGCCGTCGCCGTCCCCGTACTGATCGGAATTGGGTGGTTCTTCGAGCGAAACCGCCGGCTCTACGGGGACCCGACGGGCAGCCGCCAGGCGCTGCGACGCTTCCCGGACCAGCGGGTCCCGGTACTGCACTCGGTGCTGTCCGGCCACTTCTGGCTCCACCAATACACCGGGATGTTCGGGCGCGCCCAGTTCTTCTCCGGCGCACTGCGGTCCATGGTGTACGCCGTCGGTGTCGTTCTGGCCGTCGGCGCGCTACTGGCCTTCGGTGCGGGTCTGGCCGCTTTGCTCAACCGCGCGCGGCGCTCGAGGTCCCGGCGATCGCCCTCGACGGGGACCGTCGCAACTCTTTGCGTGCTCGCCCTGCACGTGCTCGCCACTGGCGTGATCGTGCTGGTCTACCTCAGCCAGGGCGGCATCCCCTACCCGCGCTACCTGCTGGCCGCTGTGCCCGTACTCGCCCTTCTCGTCAGCTACGGCTATGCGGTCGCGTCGCGGTACGGGTTGCTCGTGGCGGCAGCGCCCTGCCTGCTCGCGCTGGTCGGGCTGGCGCTCGTGGTCGGAAGCCACGGCAACGCGTTCAGGCAGCCTCCCGGCCTGACGAGCGCGCACCGGCTGTCGGTCGCCCTGCACGCCAGCGGCGTACCGCACTCCGGGCTGGTCCTGTCGGCGGTCGCCCTCGTACTGGTCGCCGCGGTGGCCCTGGTCCTGGCCGCGCTCGTGGCGCTCCGGCCACGGTTGGATGCAGCCGCGTCGCCGTGACAGTGGCTCGACCGTAGCCAGACCGCTCTGGGCCTGCTGCTGGTGCGGACCGCTGCACGCTGTCGCTGCCGTTCGACGGCAGCGGCGGACGAGCAGGCCCACCGCGGGCTGCGACCGCTTCGGTCGCAATCTCGGGGGTATACCGGTGGCCCACGAGCGGAGGAGTTTCAGGTTGACCACACTGCAGCCTCAACCCACACCCGGGATGAGTTACCTGGCCGAGGGGGACATCGCGTGGGAGACGCAGACGCCGGCCAGTCGCCGCAAGATACTTCGCCTCGAACGATGATCTCTACGTGGCTATCGTGCACTGGGACCCGGGGTTCGAGTTGCCCGGACTGGATGAGCACGGCGGCGAGGAGATTGTCTACGTGCTTGAGGGCACCTTTGTCGACCAGAACCGCAGTTCGACTCCCGGCACCATCATCCGCGGCGAGCCCGGTAGTTCACATCGACCTGGAACGCCGGGCGGCGTCACTTTCCTGGTCGTGCGTTCCCTCGTCCCCGGTGAACGTGATCGCATCGCTGGTCAGGCGTAGTGCGCCGATCGGCGGGAAGAACGCTCCGTTCGCTACTTCTGCGTTTGTTCCTTAGCTGAGATGACCTGGGGCTAGAGCGCGCCGAAGAACTCGATCAGCGCGGCCGCGGTCGCCGGCGGGTTTTCGGCTGCGGGCGAGTGCAGGGCCTGCGGTACGACGACGTAGCGGGCGTGCAGCCGCGCCGCCATCTCCTGCTGCAGCTCGGGCAGCCAGGCGTCATCGTGCTCGCCGTGCAGGACCAGGGTCGGTACGAGCAGCTCGGCCAGCTCGTTGATGCGGTTCGGCTCGGACATCAGCGCGTCCCCCATGACCAGCAGCCCCAGGGGACTGCCGGCGAGCAACCGCGCCCGCAGGAAGTCGCGGACATCCTCGGTGGCCAGTACCGGGCGGGGGTCTGCCTCGGCGATCGCGTCCATCCCGGCGACCACTGCGGCCATGCCGCCCTGTTCGAGCACGGGGCGCAGCAGCGCCATCGCCTCGGTCCGCGGTCCGGTCAATCCGGCCGGGCCGGAGCCCATCAGCACGTGGGAGCGCACTGCGCCGGGGTCCCGCAACACCGCGGCCCGGCTCACCAGGCCGCCGAAGCTGTGCCCCACCAGGTGCACGGGACCGTCGCCGAGAACCGCGACCAGGTCGAGCACCTCCTGCCCCAGCGCGTCGACCGCGTACGCGGTGGGGTCGTCGGGGCCGCGCGACTCGTACTGGCCGCGCTGGTCGACCGCGACCGCGCGCAGTCCAGCCTGGGCGAGCGGAGCCAGGACGAAACGGAAGTCCTCCTTGCTACCGGTGTAGCCGGGTACGAGCACGACCGTGCCCAGCCGCTCGCCGCTCGGTGCGGCCTCAAGGACCGCCAGCGGACCGCGCGGTACGTCGACAGTCAGCGGGGTGACGCCGGCGGGCAGCGGCAGGGTGACGACGTCCATGGGGCGTCAGCCTAGGTGCGCGCGCCGACGGGGGGCAGCGCGTGCAGCTCGACATCCAAGAGCAGACCGGACGAGACCGTCGCCGTCAGGTAGGTGCAGGTCGGCTGCCGGCGCCGGTCCGTCGGCGACCCAGGGTTGAGCAGTCGCAGGCCGCCGGGCGCGACCGTGTCCCAGGGGATGTGCGAGTGTCCGAAGACCAGCACGTCGCTGTCCGGGTACGCCGCCGCAGCGCGCCGCTCGCGCCCTGCCGCCGGCCCGGTCTCGTGCACGACGGCCAGCCGGAGCCCCTCGACCACCGCTGTGGCCACCAGCGGCAGACGCGCCCTCAGCTCCGTACCGTCGTTGTTGCCGTAGCAGGCCAGCAGTGCGGTCGCCCTGGACTGCAGCGCATCCAGGAGCGCGACGTCTACCCAGTCCCCGGCGTGGACCACCAGGTCGGCCCGGGCAACCTCGGCCCACAGCTGCGCCGGCAGATCCCGGGCACGCTTGGGGACATGCGTGTCGGCGAGCAGCAGCAGGCGCATCAGGCCCGGCTGCCGGCGGTCACTGCCTGCGCTCGTTGCTAACCCTCGCTGGTCGTCTGCGCACCACTACCCGAACCACTGCCCGAACCGCGACCACGGCCACCGCGGCGGCGCCGGGCCGGCCGGTCGCCATCCGCCGCTGCACCGTTGTGCCCCGCATCCGGGCCGGCGACGAGGTCTCCCGCTCCGCCCTCCATCGGGGCAGCAGACGCCGCGGCCGCGCCGCCACCGCGGGTACGCCGGCGGTTCTCCCCGGACCGCTTAGGCAGCTGTGGGGCGTCCACTCCCGCGACCGCTGGGCTGGGCCGGTCGTCCCTCCCGGGGCGGCCACCTGTGCGCGCCGGCGCCTTCGTACGACGTCCGGTCTCGCCGACGTCCTCGACGACCTCGGAGTTCAAGCCGGTGCGGGTACGCGCGGCGCGGGGCAATGTGCCCTTCGTGCCCCGCGGGATGGACAGGTCGGCGAACAGGTGCGGACTGGAGGAGTAGGTCTCCACCGGCTCCGGGAAGGTGAGGTCCAGGGCCTTGTTAATCAGGCCCCACTTGGGCATGTCGTCCCAGTCCACGAAGGTCACGGCGACGCCGCTCGCGCCCGCGCGCCCGGTACGACCGATCCGGTGCAGGAAGGTCCGCTCGTCGTCGGGGCACTGGTAGTTGATGACGTGCGTAACATCCTGCACGTCGATGCCCCGAGCCGCGACATCGGTTGCCACCAGCACATCGATCTTGCCGCTGCGGAACGCCCTCAGGGCCTGCTCCCGGGCGCCTTGGCCGAGGTCTCCGTGCACGGCCGCGGCGGCGAACCCGCGGTCGAGCATGTCCGCGGCCACCTTGTCGCACGTCCGCTTCGTACGGCAGAACACCATCGTGAGACCGCGGCCCTCGGCCTGCAGGATCCGGGCGAGCACCTCGCCCTTGTCCATCGAGTGCGCCCGGTAGACGTAGATCTTGGTGTCGGGTACGACGCGGTTCTCATCCGGCTCCTCGGCCCGGATGTGGGTGGGCTGCCGCATGAATCGCCGGGCCAGTGCGACGACCGGGCCGGGCATCGTGGCCGAGAACAGCATGGTCTGGCGCTCATCGGGGGTCAGGGACAAGATGCGCTCGACGTCGGGCAGGAACCCCAGGTCAAGCATCTCGTCGGCCTCGTCGAGGACCAGGACGTCGACTTGCCCCAGGTTCAGATGGCCCTGGCGGGCCAGGTCCAGCAGCCGCCCCGGCGTACCGACGACCACCTCGACGCCCCGCTTGAGCGACTCGACCTGCGGCTCGAACGCCCGGCCGCCGTAGATGCTCTGCACCCGAATCCCACGCGTGGTCCCGGCGACCTCGATGTCCCGGGTCACCTGGACGCACAGCTCGCGGGTCGGAACGACGACCAAGGCCTGCGGGGTGCCGTTCCCGCCCTCGGACCTGCTCTTGATGCGCTGCAGCAGCGGTACGCCGAAGCCGAGCGTCTTGCCGGTGCCTGTCCTGGCCTGGCCGATCAGGTCGTGGCCGGCAAGGGCGATCGGCAGCGTCATCGTCTGGATCGCGAACGGGACGGTGATGTTGACGGCGGCCAGAGCCGCCACGGTTTCGGGGCGGGCGCCGAGAGCGGCGAAGCCGTTGGCAGTCTCGCTTCCGGGGGGCTCGGGCGCCTGGTCGTCGATGGCGGTCGGCTCGCTGTTTAGGTCGGTGCTCAGGGGAATGCCTTTCAACTCCGCGCGGCCACAGGAGCGGGCTCGCAGCGATCGCGGTCCCGAGAGGGGGCGATCGGCGCGCCGCGGGAAGGCGGTCCGCGCACACAGTGCGGAGCGGCGTCTACCGTCCCGTCACCGCCCAGCCTACCTGGGCGCGGCCGCCTTTAGGCTGCGCGACATGAGCGCCCGTCTGGATTCCGCCACGATCGACCTGCTCGGGGTGCTCGCCTATGGTGAGCTGACCGCCTTCGAGCGCCTGGCCAGCGACGCGCAGCTCGCGCCGTCGGTGGAGGACAAGATCGAGCTGGCGTCGATGGCGAACGCCGAGTTCGGTCACTTCGCGCAGCTGCGCGAGCACCTGTCGGCGGCCGGCATCGACCCGGTGGACGCGATGGCCCCGTTCGTCAAAGCCCTGCACGACTTCCACGACTCGACCCAGCCCAACGACTGGCTCGAGGGGCTGATCAAGGCCTATGTCGGGGACGGTCTGGCTACGGACTTCTACCGCGAGGTGTCGGCCTACATCACCGACGAGGCCACTAAGGCGCTCGTGCTCGAAGTGCTACGCGACGCCGGTCAGGCCGGCTTCGTCGTGGCCCGGGTGAACGAGGCCATCGCCCATGACCCCGCAGTCGGCGGCCGGCTGGCGCTGTGGGGCCGGCGTCTGGTGGGTGAGGCGCTCATCCAGGCCCAGCAAGTGGCTGTCGAGCGGGATGCCCTGCTGGAGCTCCTTGTGGGTTCCGGCGACCTTGCCGGCATCACCCGGCTGCTCACTCGGCTCACCGATAAGCACAGCGAGCGGATGGCCTCGCTCGGCCTGTCCAGCTGACCTTGCGCCCGTGGTGGCCGGCGAGCTACGCGCGGGAGCGGGAGCGGGACCGCACGGCCCCTTGGCTCAGCGCAATAACGACGGCAGCAATGATCACAGCGAGGATGAGCTCCAGGATGCGGTGGTTGTACCCCGGGATGATCGCGCCCGCGATGAGCGCGCTGCCGACACCGATGAGCAGGGTCAACCACACCGGCAGGGACTGACGTCCGGGCAGAACCAGGCGCGCGAGGACACCGACGACCAGTCCGACCACGAGCAGGGAGATGATGCTGAGTCCCACGGTGTGCTCCTTCACGCAGGGGCCCGATGGGCCCAACCGTTGCTGTCCTGCCCACTCGCCCGGGCGCTGAACTCCTCCGGGGTGGGAACCCGGAAGAGCTGTGACTACATGGCGCCGAAGCCGACCCGTCGCTGTTCGCTCTCGGCGATCTCGACGTAGGCCAGTTTGTCGGCCGGGACCAGTATCCGGCGACCCTTGTCGTCCACCAGATTCAGCACGCCCAAGTCGGCCCTGAGCGCCTCATGCACGGCTTTGGTGACCTCGTCGGGGGATTGAGTGCTCTCCAGGACGAGCTCACGCGGGGCGTACTGCACGCCGATCTTGACCTCCACCGAGGGCCTCCGTGTCGTGTCACTGCTGGGAAGGCGAAGGCTAGTCGAGCGAGCGCGGCGACACCGCACCGTACGCCCAAGGCAGAACGGCTCAGCCGGTGCGCGGCGACCCGGAAATGCCGCGCCAGGACAGGCCGATGAGCAGCTCCACGGCGCGCTCGCGCGGCACGCTTCCCTCGGCGGCGAGCCACCAGCGGGCAGCGACCTCGGCCATGCCCGTCAGGCCGGCGGCGAGCAGCTTGGCGTCTCGCTCCCCGAAACCGGTGTCGTGCCGGATCGCCTCGGTGATCGCGTCCACGCACTCCTGCGTCATGCGTTCCATCCGAGCCCGTACGGCGGGGTCGTTGCGCAGGTCGCTCTCGAACACGAGGCGGTACGCCTCGCCATCGCCGTCGACGAAGTCGAAGTAGGCCTCGACACACGCCGCGACACGCAGGCGGTTGTCGGTCGTGGTCGCCAGCGCCGCCCTCACCTGGCGAGTCAGCGCATCCGAGTGCTCGTCCAGCAGCGCGAGGTAGAGCTCGAGCTTGCTCGGGAAGTGCTGGTAGAGCACCGGTTTGCTGACCCCGGCCCGCAAGGCGATGTCATCCATCGCCGCCGCGTGGTAGCCGTGGGCGACGAACACCTCCTGAGCGGCGCCGAGCAGCTGACGGCGCCGGGCCAGCTTCGGAAGCCGCACGCCACGGGGCGGCGCTGCACCGCTCGGGAAGGTCCGGGTCACGCCCCAAATCTGTCACATCGCAGCCGCCACCTGTCCTGTCTGCGGCGCAGTGCCCGACGCGGCGCTGGGTGCGGGCCCCACGTGACGGGCAGCGCTGCGACCGTACGTGGCCGGAGCGCCGTAGCATCCGCAGGTGCTGCTTCACGCCCCGGCTGCCGCTCGGTGAGCGCGCCGCACGACCCGCGGTGGTGGCGGCGCGGGCGGGACGAGGCGCTGGTCCGGGCCAGGGCGGCCCAGGGTGAGGCCGCCCTGGCCCTGCTGGAGCTCGACGGGTCGCAGCGGCGTACCGCCAGTCACCTGGAGTTCCTGGCCGAGCTCGATGGCGGCCGGGTTGCGGACCGCGTGCACGACGCGTGGCGTCCCATCGACGCGGCGGCCGACGCTGCTGTCGCCGCCTACCTCGACACGCAGGAACGCTTCCCGGTGGAGGACGACCTCGAGCAGCTGCCGGCCGAGCAGGCCGTGCCGGCCTTCGCCCGCTGCAGCGACCGCATGCGGGCCGCACAGCGCGACGTGCTCGCCGTGCCGGACCGTTTCGCCCGCGAGTTCGCGACCCTGTCGGCGGCGCTGGACGAGCTGGGCCGGCTCGGCGCCCAGGCGGCGCAGGCCGTGCGGGAGGCCTCCGAGGCGGTCGATCAGGCAACAGGCCAGGGATGGCGGGTCGATCCCGCGCCGCTCGCCAGGGCGCAGGTCCTGCTGCTGGCGACGCAGGAGGGCGCTGCGCAGCACGGCCTCGACGGAGCCCTGAAGACGTGCCGGGACTGCCTCGCGGCGGCCGAGCTGGCCGGGCGTACGGCGCTGGACCTCCCGGCGCAGGCCGAGCGCATCCGACACCGCGTCGCCGCACTAAGGACGCGGCTCGAGGCCGTCGAAGGGCGGGCGTCCCGGCCGCAGGATGAGGTGCTGTCGGCGCTGCGCCGGCGCTACGTCAGCTCCTCGTGGCAGGACGTCGAGCGGGTCGAGGGGCAGGTGGAGCAGACCTTGGACCGGAGCCGCGGACATCTCGGCGAAGCTGTGGACGCCTCGGCGCCGAGCCGCCAGGAGTGGCCGACGGCGCTGGCCGCGCTCGGCGCGGCGAAGGCCGCGCTGGACGAGGCCGAGGTCGGGGTCGATGGTGCACGGGAGCGGCTGGCCCTGCTGGAGACCACCGAGAAGGACCCGGCGACCACGCTGGCGCACACCCGCTTCCTGCTGCGCGACGCCCAGAAGCTCGTCCTGGCCGGGCCGGCGGGGCCACCCTTCCCCGCCCGGCTGGACGCCTTATCGCGCCGCCTCGACACTGCGGAGCACCAGCTCGACCACCCGCACCCTGACCTGCTCGCCTACCTACGGGAGCTGGCCGCGGTCGAGGACGCCGTACGGCGGGTGGTGGCCGACGTCCGCGAGCAGCGCGCCCGCGGCTGACCCGTCCGCCGGTGACCCGGCCCGCAGGTGCACGACGCCCAGGTGGGCTCGGGGACGCGCGCGTCAGCTCTCCTGCCCGGAGGCCTCCCGCGCGCCGTGCCGGGTACGCCGGGCGTCGGGTACCCGGTCGGGGTTGCGCCGCAGATACTCCTGCTCCAGCGCGTGCACCCGCTCGCTGTGGAAGGCCAGCGCGTCCTCACTGCCGTGCAGGAACGTGTCGTTGCGCGTGTCGTGCAGGTGCAGCAGCTCGCGTTCGAGCGCCTCGTCGGAGAGCTGATGGGCGGGCACGCCGGTCATGGCTGAGCCTCCGCGGGATGGGTGCACGGGTGGGACGGGAGCGGGAGGGGCAGGTCCGCGCCATGCAGGAGACAACACCCTCAGGACCCTCAGGGGCCACCACCGACAGTCCCGCAGCCGTCGTGTTCGATCTGGACGGCACGCTGCTGGACACCAACTACCTGCACGTCATGGCGTGGTGGGAGGCCTTTTTCGCCGCCGGGCACGACGTCTCGTGCTTTGACGTGCACCGGGCGATCGGCAAGCCGTCCACCGAGCTGGTCCAAGGATTGCTGGGCCGGCCAGACGACGCCGTGGTCCAGGGACACAGCCGGCACTGGGGCCGGGTTCGGGACAGCGCCAGGCCGTTCCACCGCGCGGCGGAGCTGCAGCGCGCTTGCGAGGCCCGCGGGGCGAGCGTTGTCTGGGCCACGAGCGGGAGCCCGGAGGACGTCGCGGCTGCGCAGCGGCTGCTCGGGGTCCGAGATGTGCTCGTCGTCAACAGCGTCGAGCACGGCAAGCCCGCGCCGGACATCGTGCAGGCCGCCCTGGAGGCCGCGGGCGTCCCCGCTGCCCGCGCGGTCATGGTCGGCGACACGGTGTACGACGTACGCGCCGCGGCGGCGGCAGGGGTCCCGTGCATCGGCTTGCTCTGCGGCGGTATCGGCGAGCAGGAGCTGCGCGAGGCGGGCGCCGCAGCGGTCTACGGCAACCCCTCCGAGCTGCTCGACGGCCTGGACGCCTCGCCGGTGGGTCAGCTGCTGACCAGTGGTGCGAACAGGTCGCCCTGAGCCTCGACCCGGGCCAGCACGTCGTCGCTGGTGAAGACCAGATCCACCGCTGCTGAGCACTTCTCGACCTCGTCCCAGGTCACCGGCGTCGACACGGTCGGGCGGTCCCGTGCCCGCAGGGAGTACACGCAGACCGTCGTCTTCGCCGGGTTGTTCTGCGACCAGTCCACGAGGACCCGGCCGGGCCGCAGGGCCTTGGCCATGCGGTGTACGACCAATTCCGGCCGGTCCCGCTCGAGGCGCTGCGCGAGCCCCTTGGCGTACGTGGAGGTGTCCTCGACGTGCGTGCGGGCGTAGACCTGGAGTCCCTTGCTCCCGCTGGTCTTGGCCAGCGGCGCCAGCCCCTCGGCCTCGAGCAGCGGCCTGAGCAACAGGGCGACCTCGCAGCACTGCACGATCGAGGTCCCCGGCCCGGGGTCCAGGTCGAACACCAGCAGGTCGGGCGCCGATCCGACCCGCCACATCGGGGTGTGCAGCTCGAGTGTCGCCAGGTTCGCGACCCACACCAGTGCGGCCAGCTCCTCGACGACGGCGTACTGGATGGTCTCGCGCTGCTTGGTCGAGCCCGGGCTCGGCAGCGTCTCGGTACGCAGCCAGTCCGGCCGGTGGGACGGCGCGTTCTTCTCATAGAACGAGTGCCCCTGCACACCGTTGGGCCAGCGCTTCAGCGTCAGCGGCCGGCCAGCCAGGTGCGGCAGCAGCACCGGCGCGATCCGGGTGTAGTAGTCCAGCACCTGGCCCTTGGTGAACCCGTCCGGGTAGAGCAGCTTGTCCAGGTTGGTCAGCGTCAGCTGCCGGTCCTCGACCTGCACGACGATCTTCACGGCTCGCGCTCCACCGTCAGCGGGTCCAGGTCGTCCCGCAGGCCCTTCCACGACGGGTGACGCAGCCGCCCGTCCCGGGTCCATGCGGTCAGCTCGACGTCACCGACCAGCACCGGCTCCACCCAGTGGGCACGCCGGGCATGCTCGCGCGGCACCGGCCCGTCGTACGGCGGGGTGGCGCGGGCCAGGGGGGCGAGCAGGCCGCTCAGCAGGCTCAGCGCGGCGGTGGTGAAGCCGGTCCCGACGTGCCCGGCGTAGACCAGGCCGGCGTCCCCGTGCACCCCGACCAGCAGCGAGCCGATGCCTCCGGCCCGGCCGCCCTCGCCGGGCTGCCAACCGCAGACCACGACGGACTGCCGGCGCAGGTGCTTGACCTTGACCCAGCAGTCGGAGCGACGTCCTGGGAGGTAGGCGCTGTCCCGTCGCTTGGCGACCACCCCCTCCAGGCCTTGCGCGCGGGTGGAGGCGAGTACGTCGGCCCCACCGGTCAGGAACGCCGGTGCGATCTCCAGGCCCAGCGCGCCGAGACCTAGCTCGTCCAGGACGGCGCGCCGGTCGTCGTACGGCTGGTCGAGCAGCGACGCGTCGGCCACATGCAGGACGTCGAAGGCGACGAAGCTGACCGGAGTGCCGGCGACCAGGGCCGGCGGCGGCGAGCGTACGTGCATGCGGCTCTGCAGCAGCCCGAAGTCCGGCAGCCCGTCGGGGCCGAGGGCGACCAGCTCGCCGTCGAGCAGCACCTCAGGACCGGCGAGCGCCCGCAGCTCGGGATAGCCGTCCGTGACGTCGTTGCCGTTACGGCTGGTCGCCGTGACTGCATGCGGGGTGACCGCCACGAGCGCCCGCACACCGTCCCACTTCACCTCGTACGCCCAGCCGTCGGACAGCGGCAGGGCACCGGTCGTACCCAGCATCGGCGACAGGCCGGTCGGGAGCACAGGTACAGCCTGGCAGGATCGCCGCCCTCGCGCGCTAGAGCCGACCCGGAGCGGCCGGGCATGCCACGAGGGCGGGTCCCTGCATTCACCTCAGGTGAATATGCGGACCCGCCCCCGTGATCGCCTTGCTGCTGGGCTACTTGGTGCGGATGTGCTGCGACGTCGTGAAGACGTCCTGGTCGTTCGCCACGGCGGCATTGGGGGCCGAGGCCGTGCAGACCCCCGGCGCTCTGGCCGCCGTCGCAGTGCCCGGGCAGACGAACAGCTCGGGATTGCGGGTGTCCATCCAGAACGGGTACGCGTCGCCGGGAGCTGCCAGCCCGGTGTAGTCGCCGTAGAACACGCCGGCGAACTGGGTGGGCGGCGGCATGCTCGAGGACGTCGTGCGGCTGGTGTCGAAGTTCCGTGCGTCCTTCGAGCCGGACAGGCTGATGTCGGAGAAGCCGGTGTTCTCGTCATTGCGGTACTGCCGGTCGAACGACGACACCGCGAGCACGCCCTTGGGCGTGAAGGCAGCCCACTGGAAGAACTGGTCGGTCGTGGCCTGGCCGCGCTGCTGGTCGACGCTCGTCAGCTTCCTCGGGTCGGTGGAACTCCCAGTGAAGGTTTTGCCCTTGTTCTTGCTGACGCTGACCAGGATGTCGTTGTTGCAGGCGCCGCGCTTCTTCACCCCGGTGTAGAGGTCGCCGCCGGTGTTCGGGTCCGTCCCGGTGGGGACGCAGCCGTTGGCCTCCTTGGAGTGCTGGTTGATGTAGGACCCGATGGTCACCACCACCTCACCGGTCTTGGGGCTGACCGCGCCGGAGGGGTAGTTGGTCGCCCGGAAGAACGAGTTGTTGGTGTTGCCCTTCTCCGGGACACAACTCCGACCGAGGTCCTGCCCGTTCTCGTACGTCGCGCAGTCCGGCAGGTCGTAGTAGTCCGCGGCCTTAACCGGAGCCGAGAATGTCCGGCCACCGTCGGTCGACTTCGACAGCAGGATCTGGTTGTGGTTGTCCTTTGGAGCGGCCTGGGACGTCTTGCTGTTGGGGCCGGCACCGCCCGGTCCGCCATCGTCGCGCAGCCCGCTGCTGGCGGCGTTGTTGAAGTTGGCGTAGGCGACGTACAGGTTGCCGTCCTTGCCGGTGAAGGGCTGCGAGAACTGGTTCTCGTTGCAGTTCGACACCTCACCGGTGGTTGCCTTCGTGCCCGCGTTGAAGGTCTGGGAGCACAGCGGTGTGTTCCTGCTGACGAGGACCGGCGCGCTCGTGGTCTCGCCGTAGTCGCCGGAGTAGGCCTCGTAGATGAAGGCCGAGCCGTTCGCGGCGAACTCGGTCCAGGTCACGTACACCCGGTCCTGGTATGGGCTGCCGACGGTGTTGTCCACGGTCATGAGCTGCTTGTCCAGGAACGGCTGCGTACCGCCGTTGTTCAGGTCGGCGCTCGCCCGGGTGTAGCGCCCGGGGAAGTTCCACGACGCCCCGCCGTTGCCGGTCGAGCGAAACAGCAGCAGGGCGCTGGAGACGTCCGGGTTGCTGGTCGTTGGCTTGCCGCGGTTGAAGACCTGGCAGCTCAGATAGGCGTTGCCCTTGGTGTCGTACGCGACCGACGTGTCGCCGCCGCCCCCCCAGTACTCGCGGGGCGCGCCGAAGTCGGCGGCCGCGGTCTGGCCGCGGGTGAAGCTGAACGGCACGGTGCTGTCCTGCCAGCTCTTGCCCTTGTCGTTGGTGTAGGACGTGTAGCAGGCCCCGTCACCGCGCCGGTAGTCGTTGGCGCTGGCCACCATGTTGGCCGGGTTGTTCGGGTTGTACGCGATCGAGGTCTCGTTGTTGGACTGACCGCGCCCCTGCAGGTCTGGGTCGGTGATGTTCTCGCAGTTGGCGTTGACCTTGACGTTGTCGTTCAGGCGCTGCTGGCACCCCTCGGCGCCCTTGCGCTTGGGGATGTAGTTGCGCGGCGTCAAAGCGTTCGGACGGTTTCCCGGGTCGCTCGCCGACAGCTCGAGGGCGGCCTGGCCGGACAGCAGGTGGCGTTGGACCTTCTTGAGGTGGTCATAGTTGGCGCCGCTGGCTGCGGCCGGCGTCGCGCCGGAAAACAGGGCGAGCGAGCCGCCCGCCAGGGCCATGCAGGTGGGTAGGACGAACCATCGGGTCGTGCGTCTCATCGCGGACCTTTCCGAGGGGGGCCGGGTCAATGTGCGGACTATCGCCCTCCGTGGGCGTTCCGACAAGACCCGGCGCGCTGGGCCGGGCAGGTGGACCTGCGCCAGCCGGTCGCCGTACCGTGCGCGCAACGGGGTAAGGGAGCCGGTGTGAGGTCGATCTGGAAGGGCGCCATCAGCTTCGGCCTGGTGACGATCCCGGTGAAGCTCTACAGCGCCACCGAGGAGAAGGACGTCTCGTTCCACCAGGTACGGCGCTCGGACGGCAGTCGGGTGAAGTACAAGCGGGTCGCGGCCGAGGACGGCGAGGAGGTCGCCTACGGCGACATCGCCAAGGGCTACGAGCTGCCCTCGGGGGAGACCGTCGTACTGACCGACGAGGACTTCACCGGCCTGCCCCTGGCCACGAGCCGGGCCATCGACGTGCTGCAGTTCGTACCCCTGGAACAGGTCGACCCGATCTACTTCGCCAAGAGCTACTACCTGGAGCCGGACAAGAGCGGGGTGAAGCCCTACGTGCTGCTGCGCGACGCGCTGGAGCAGTCCGGCCGAGTCGCGCTGGTCAAGGTGGCCCTGCGCAACCGCGAGTCCCTGGCCACGCTGCGGGTGCGCGACGGCGTGTTCGTCCTTGAGACGATGCTGTGGCCGGACGAGGTACGCCGGCCCGACTTCGCCTTCCTGGAGGAGCAGGTGGAGGTCCGGTCGCAGGAACTGGCCATGGCCGGCAGCCTCATCGAGACGCTGTCCGGGGAGTTCGACCCCAGCGCGTACAAGGACAGCTACCGCGAGGCGCTGGAGGCCGTGATCGAGGCCAAGATCGCTGGTCGGGAGGTGGTCCAGCCCAGCGACACCCAGCCCACCGTCGGCACGGTCGTCGATCTCATGGCCGCGTTGCGGGCCAGCGTGGAGGCGGCAAAGAAGGGTCGTACGCCAGCGACGCCCGCGACGCCCGCGACGCCGGTGAAAGCGGCAAAGGCGGCAAAGGCGCCGGCGAAGAAGGCGGGAGTCGGCGCGCCGGCCACCAAGAAGCCAGCAGCCAAGCGCGCTCCGGCCCGCAAGAGCGCCTGAACTGACCGGTGTGGTGTGCCTGCAAGGTGGTGGGGAGTTCTCAGCGGGCTGCCGCAGCATGGATGCAGAACTGGTAGGACGCTGCCCCGGTCCGGTTGTCATCAGCGCACTGGCCGGCGCGCCCGGGCAGGAGTACCGCACGGCGAACGGCAACGGGGTGGCCCACTTCCGAGCGGCCGGGGCCGCGGACGTCGTGGCGGCGCCCGACGTTCGTGTGGACCGCGCGGCGGGCCTGGAGGTCCTGTCCACGGCTCGGCTGTTGGTGCTGCCCGGCGGATCGCCTAGCAGGCTGCTCATCGCGCTGCAGAGCACACCGGTCGGCCAGGTCGTGGCCGATCTGCTCGCCGCCGGTGGACTCGTCATGGGCTCCAGCGCCGGCGCGATGGTCCTGTGCGCCTGGACGGTGCTGCCGGACCGGCGCGGGCCGGACGGGCCGGCCGTCGTACCCGGCCTGGGCGTCGTCCCGGACCTGGTGGTAGTTCCGCATTGGAATGGTGGGTCGAGCCGGGCGGATTGGGTCCGCGCCGTCCAGGCCAACGTCCCAGCCGGTACGTGTGTGCTCGGCATCCCGGAGGAATCCGGCGTCCTGGTGGAGCCCACCGGACCCACCGGCGGTCGCACCGTGACCGCGCTCGGGCGATCGGCCACCCGAAGCGTGCTCGACGGACGGGACCTCGCCGTCGGACAGACCTGGAACGCCGCATAACTGGAGCGCCGGAGCGGACGTCCAGGCGCCATGGCATACAGCTTGCTGTGGGACGTCCGAGCCGACCGGTGGGATGCTCGCCCGGGCCGCCGCGACAGCCGGCGCCAGTCAGGAGAGCGCACGTGGATGAGATCACCCCAGAAACAGGGCCGGTGGGTCCGGTCTCGGAGCGGATGCAGGCACTGCTGGCGCGCGCCGTCGAGGAGCAGGTCGGCGAGCGGCGCGCCGTGTCGGCGGCCCTGACCGACGTGCAGAGCCAGGTCACGGAGCTGGTTGCCAGCGTACGGCTGGGCGCGACCGGGAGCAGCGTCGGTGAGTTGGCGGACCGGACCGGTGCCTCGCTCGACGCCTTGCTCCTACGGCTGGAGACACTGCAGAGCGAGGTCGAGGCGCTCAGCGCCCTGCAGGACGGGACCCGGTTGCAAGAGGCGGTCGGCGCGGTCGTCGCGCGCCGCTTCGATGACCTGGACGTCGCGGTCAGCGGCGCCGCAGGGGTGCCGGCGCTGGCGACGGACCTGGGGCGACTGAACGACCGGGTGGAACAGCTGGCCGGTCAGGTTGCGGCCGTGGTCGTCCCGGACGCGCAGGAGATCGCGGTGCTGGTCGACCAACGGATCACCGAGCAGCTCGTGGCGAGCGTGGCGGCGCGGGTCACCGACGCGGTCCGCACCATCAGCGACGACAGCGAGGGGCGGGTGCTCGCCCACGTCGATGAGGCCGTGCTCGCTCTCGCCGAGGCCCTGCTGCGCCGACGCCGAAACGGGCGCGGAGGTGGTGGTGGCGACCCGGTCGCACCCGTCGCCGACGCCTCATCCGAGGCTGTCCAGGCCCCGGACGCGCCGGACGCGCCGGACGACGGAGCGGTCCCTGAGTCTGCGCAGGAGCAGAGGACGGCCGCAGCGGCTACCGCCCCCGCCATACGCGCCGCTGGCAGGCAACGGCCGGCCACGAGCCGGGCGCCCGGCCGCCCCAGGCGGTTCGAGACCCCGCGGCCCCCGAGACAGACAGCCGACCCGCCCGAGATGAGCCCTAGGTCGGCCGGAGCGGCGATGGTCACTGAACCGGCAGAACCCGATGCCGTGAGCGGGCCAGGACAAGCAACGCTCGCCGGCGACTCTAGGCGAGGTGCGGCCGGCCCGGTCGACCCACCCCCGCTGGCCCCGGAGCCCAGCTCGTCCAGGCGCCGTCCGTGGTGGCGGCCCACGGACTGATCCGAGGACGGCAGGAACAACGGCCTCCGTGGCACTCACGGTGAGGTCTCCTTGTGCCACGCCGGGAATCGCCGTCCGCTCCGGGGCCTTGACGCAAGGGAAGAACAGGTCAACCACGAGGAGCCGTGCTGTGTCCCTTCCGCCCCTGGTCGAGCCCGCCGCCGAGCTCACGCGCGAAGAGGTCATGCGCTACAGCCGGCACATGATCATTCCCGAGGTTGCCAGCGACGGCCAGAAGCGCCTGAAGAACGCCAAGGTGCTGGCCGTGGGTGCCGGTGGCCTCGGTGCTCCGACCCTCATGTACCTCGCCGCAGCCGGTGTGGGCACCCTCGGCATCGTTGATTTCGACGTCGTGGACGAGAGCAACCTGCAGCGCCAGGTGATCCACGGCCAGAGCGACATCGGCCGACCGAAGGCCGAGAGCGCTCGGGACTCCGTGCGCGAGATCAACCCGCTGATCGAGGTGGTCCTGCACCAGGAGCGGCTGGACTCCACCAACGTGATGGAGATCTTCGCCGGTTACGACCTGATCGTGGACGGCACGGACAACTTCGCAACGCGGTACCTGGTCAACGATGCGGCCTTCCTGCTCGGCAAGCCCTACGTCTGGGGGTCGATCTACCGCTTCGACGGCCAGGCGAGCGTGTTCTGGCCGACCGCACCCGGTGACGCGGCTCCGTGCTATCGCTGCCTCTACCCCGAGCCGCCGCCGCCGGGCATGGTTCCGAGCTGCGCCGAAGGGGGCGTGCTCGGTGTGCTGTGCGCGAGCATCGGTGCGATCCAGACCACTGAGGCGATCAAGCTGATCCTCGGGATCGGCGAGCCCTTGGTCGGCAGCCTCATGGTCTACGACGCCCTCGACATGGAGTACCGCAAGATCCGCGTCCGCAAGGACCCGGAGTGCCCGCTCTGCGGCAAGAACCCGACGATCACCGGCCTGATCGACTACGAGGCCTTCTGCGGCACGGTGTCGGAGGCTGCTCAGGAGGCGGCGGCCGGAAGCACGATCCTGGCGACCGAGCTCAAGGCGAAGATGGACGCCGGCGAGGACTTCTTCCTCGTCGACGTCCGTGAGCCGGCCGAGTTCGAGATTGTGCAGATACCAGGAGCCACGCTCATCCCCAAGGGCGAGATCCTCAGCGGGGCGGCGCTCTCGCAGTTCCCGCAGGACAAGCAGATCATTTTGCACTGCAAGAGCGGTGTGCGCTCCGCCGAGGCCCTGGCCGCGCTGAAGGCGGCCGGGCTCACCAACAGCGTGCACGTGCAGGGCGGAGTGCTGGCCTGGGCCGCCCAGGTAGACCCCAGCCTGCCGACCTACTAGAGCCACCCCGTCGTACGCCGAAGCCGGTCGTCCCCCCGCTCGGGGGCGGCCGGTTTCCGGCTGTGAGCAGGTCACGGACGTGCAACGGCTCGGCCCGGTGGGTGACGGCGATCACGGCGCGCGGTTGGATGGTCCCCCGGTCATCCGCGTCTGCTCCACGGAGGTGTCGTGCTCGAGGTCTCAGACCTGCATGTGTCGTACGGCGGGACGGTGCGCGCCCTGCAGGGTGTGTCCCTCACCGTGCCGGACGGCGCGGTCGTCGCGGTGCTAGGGAGCAACGGTGCCGGGAAGTCCACGCTGCTGCGGACGATCTCCTCGACCCTGCGGCTGCATCGTGGCGCGGTCACGGCCGGGACGATCACCTACGACGGCGCGTCGCTCGTCGGTGCCGACACCGCGGCCACCGTGCGGCGCGGCATCGTCCAGGTCCCGGAGGGCCGCCGCGTCTTCGGCCGGCTGAGTGTGGAGGAGAACCTGCGGGCCGGTGGCATGGGCGCCCGGGACCGCAAGAGCAGGACGGCAAGCAGGGACCGGGTGTTCCAGATGTTCCCGGTGCTCGCCGATCGCCGGCACGGCCGGGCGGCGCTGCTGTCCGGCGGCGAGCAGCAGATGCTCGCCATCGGGCGGGCGCTGATGGCCGCCCCGAAGCTGCTGGTGCTGGACGAGCCGAGCCTGGGGCTCGCCCCCAAGATCGTGGGCCAGATCGGCCGGGTCATCTCGCAGATCAATGCGGCCGGGACCTCGGTGCTCCTGGTCGAGCAGAACGCCACGATGGCGCTCGACGTCGCCGACACCGCGTACGTCCTGGACGTCGGACAGGTCTCGCTGTCCGGCAATGCCGCCGAGCTCGCGGCGACCGACGACGTCCAGCGGCTGTACCTGGGCCACACCGGGGAGCCGGAACCGGTTCAGGGGGGCTCGCGCCAGCTCACTCAGGTCTACGCCGGGGCGACGTTGTCCAAGTGGCAGCCGTGACCGCGGGCGAGGCCGCGACAGCGGAGGTTCCCGCGCTCGTCGTGGACCGGATCAGCGTCGCATTCGCCGGGCTCAAGGCGCTCGACGACGTGTCGTTCACCGTCGCACCCGGCGCCATCCATGCCGTGATCGGGCCGAACGGCGCGGGGAAGTCCACCTGCTTCAACGTGCTGTCGGGCGTCTACCGGGTCAGCTCGGGCAGCGTGCAGTTCGGCGATGCCGAGCTGACCTCCATGCGTCCGCACAAGATCGCCCGGCTCGGTATCGCCCGGGCCTTTCAGAACATCGCGCTGTCCAAGGGCCAGACCGTCGCTGAGAACCTGATGCTCGGCCGGCACGCGCTCACCCGCGCCGGTTACCTCACCTCGGGGACGCGACTGCCGTCCGCGGTCCGGGAGGGCAAGCGGCACGGCGCACGAGTACGCGAGATCGCCGACTTCGTCGGGTTGGGCGACAAGCTCAATGCCGCTGCCGGCCTGCTGTCCTACGGGGACCAGAAGCGGGTGGAGGTGGCGAGGGCGCTCGCGTGCGAGCCGCGGCTACTGCTGCTCGATGAGCCGGTCGCGGGGATGAACTCCGACGAGACCGGACGGATGGCCGCACTGATCGCTGAGGTGCGCCGCGAGCTGGGCATCTCGATCCTGCTCGTCGAGCACGACATGGGACTGGTGATGGGGATCTCGGACCGGGTGACCGTGCTGGACTTCGGGCGGCTGATCGCCGACGGACCGCCGCAGGAGGTCCAGGACGACCCCGAGGTGGTCCGGGCCTACCTCGGTACCGGTGAGGACGAGGCCGGCGCGGCACAGCAGGGCGCGTCGGCATGACGCGGTTTCTGGAGTCCGTCGTCAACGGCGTGAGCGTCGGCAGCGTCTACGCCCTGATCGCGCTGGGCTTTGTGATCGTGTTCAAGGCGACCGAGGTCGTGAACTTCGCGCACGGGAGCCTGCTCGTGCTCGGCGGCTACATCACAGCCCGGGTGCACAGCCACCTGCCGTTCGCCCTGGCGCTGCTGTGCGGCGTTGCCGCGGCGGGCCTGGCGGCGCTGCTGGTGGAGCGGTTGTTCGTCCGCAAGCTCGCGCAGAGCGGCAACGTCAACGCCCTGGCCATCCTCACGATCGGCGTGGACGTCGTGCTCATCACCGAGCTGACCCGCCGCTTCGGCGCGGACATCCTCGACATCGGTGACCCCTGGGGCAATCACCGCGTCAACCTCGGCAGCGTGAGCATCCCGCAGGCGCGGCTCGCCGCGATCGTGGTCGCCGCCGTCCTACTGACGGCGTTCTTCCTGGCCTTCAAGTACTCAGGTCTCGGTGTCGCCCTGCGCGCGACCGCCGAGGACGGCGAGGCTGCAGCCCTGATGGGCATCCGTCGGGGCCGGGTGACCGCGACGGCCTGGGTCGTGGCCGGCAGCCTCGCCGCGGTCGCGGCGGTGTTCCTCACCGCCTTCCCGTCACCGGGCATCGATCCGGGCGCCCGGCTGACCGCGCTGCGGGCGTTCCCGGCCGCCATCCTCGGCGGCCTGGACTCGACCGCCGGGGCCGTGATCGGCGGTCTGGCGATCGGGTTGGCCGAGGCGTTCACCGCCGGCTACGGCGTCACGCTCGCCGGCGGTTCGCTCGGCGACGTCATCCCCTATCTGGTGATGCTGGTGGTCCTGCTCGTACGACCGTCGGGCCTGCTCGGCACCCGCGAGCTGACCCGTGTCTGACCTCGCCACCGCGCCTGCCCCTGCCAGCACGCAGGTCGGGTCCGCCCGACCCCGCCGGCGCCTGCACGTCGGCCCGCTCCTGCGGACCGTCCTCGTGGTCATCCTGGCGGTCCTGCCGCTCTACGCCGACCAGTCCCTGCTGCAGACCGGCCTGTTCGCGATGGCCGCGGTCGTCGGCGCGATCGGTCTCACCGTCCTGGTGGGGGGCGCGGGGCAGCTCTCCCTCGGGCACGCCTTCTTCTTGGCGGTCGGCGCGTACAGCTACTCCTACTACTCCGGGGCGAGCAGCAGCCTGTCGGCGAAGGCGCTGGGACTCGGCCTCCCGCCGGTTGCGGCAGCGGTTCTCGCGGTGCTCACCGCAGGTCTGGCCGGCTTGCTGTTCAGCCCCATCGCCTCCCGGCTGCGCGGCATCTACCTCGGCGTCGCCTCGCTCGCCCTGGTGTTCATCGGGACCTTTGTCTATGAAAATGTCCGCGCGCTGACCGGTGGCTTCAACGGGCGCGCGGCCGCTCCGTTCAGCCTGTTCGGCTTTTCCTTCACCGCCGCCGACCCGACGCTGTTCATCGCCAACGTCCCCTTCGGCCGCTTCGAGAAGCTGTGGGAGCTGTTCCTGGTTCTGACCGTGCTCGCTTACGTCTTCGCCCACAACGTCCTGCGCGGTCGGATGGGCCGAGCGATGCAGACCATGCGGGACAGCGAAGTGGCGGCGTCGGTCATGGGCGTCGACGTGCGCCGCACCAAGGCCGGCGTGTTCGTTTTGTCGAGCATGTACGCCGGACTGGCCGGTGTCATGATCGGGCTCGCGTTCGGGCGGATCACCCCCGACTACTTCCAGCTGCCCCTGTCGATCGCCTACCTCGCCATGATCGTCATCGGCGGCCTCGGGTCGGTCGGCGGCGCTGCGCTCGGTGCGGTGTTCGTCACCGCGCTGCCCGACCTGCTCAGTCGCTACAGCGACTCGCTGCCATTCGTCGCGGCCTCCGGCACCAGCGGCTACGACGCCGGTAAGATCAACGCCCTGCTCTACGGCGCCGCGATCATCGTGGTCGTGCTGTTCGAGCCCGGCGGCCTGGTCGCCCTGGGCCACCGGCTCACCGGCCGTCGTACCGCCCGGGGGGCCAGGCCGGCCCGGTCCGGCTCCACCTCGTCCCTGACCAACCCAAGCACCACCCCGACCCAGGAGGACCCTGCATGACCCGTACCCGAACCGGCGCAGCTGTCCTGCTCGCCCTCGCCTTGTCGGTGAGTGCCTGCAGCACCAAGGCCTCAGGAACTGGTTCCGGCGGTGGTGGTGGCACCTCCGCCGGCGGCGTCAAGACCGGGCCAGGGGTCACCGACAAGGAGATCAGCCTGGGCGTGCTCACCGACGAGTCCGGCGTGTTCGCCTCCCTGGGCAAGACCGTCACCCAGGGCAACCAGCTCGGCGTCGACGAGATCAACAGCGCCGGCGGTATCTGCGGTCGGCAGCTCAAGCTCGTCATCCAGGACCACGGCTACGACGTGCAGAAGGCCGTGTCGTTGTACGCGCAGGAGGCCCCTCAGATCGCTGGGATCCTGCAGATCCTGGGCTCGCCCGAGACGACGGCCCTGCTCGACCAGTTCAAGACCGACCACATGCTGTCGGCCACCGCGACCTGGGCCTCGACGCTGCTCAAGAGCAACGACATCCAGATCTCGGGCGCGACCTACGACATCGAGATGGTCAACGGCATCTCCTACCTGGTCGACCAGAAGAAGATCAACAAGGGCGACACGCTCGGGCACATCGCCTACGAGGGCGAGTATGGCGACAACGGCATCGCCGGGTCCATGTACGCCGCGAGCAAGCTCGGGCTCAAGGTCGTACCGGTGCGCGTCAAGGCGACCGAGACCGACATGACCAGTGCGGTGCAGAAGCTCAAGGCCGCGGGGGTCAAGGCGATCATGCTGACCGTAGGCCCCAAGCAGACGGCCTCCGCGGTCGGTGTCGCGGCTGCAGGCGGCCTGGACATCCCGTTCCTGGGCAACAACCCGGTCTACAGCCCGCTGCTGCTGAAGACCGCTGCCGGGCCGGCGCTGATCAAGAACCTGTACGTGTCGGGCTCCTCGCTCGCGCTGTCCTCGGACAAGCCCGCGGCCAAGAAGGTGCTCGCGGCGTTCAAGAAGAAGTACCCCGGGGAGCCCAGCAACGCGGGCGTCACCTACGGCTACGGCGTCGCGAAGATCTACGAGCAGACGCTGAAGGCCGCCTGCGACAAAAAGGACCTGTCGCGTGAGGGCATCGAATCGGCGTTCCGAACGCTCACCAACGTGACGACCAACGACATCATCGCGCCGCTTGACTACAGCAAGCCGGGCCAGATCCCGGCCCGCCAGACCTACGTCCTACGGCCGGACATGGCCACGATCGACATCGACGGCTACAAGGTGGTCGATGACCTCAAGGAGTCCACCATCGCCAAGGACTACAAGATCCCGACGGGCTAGCCGCGCGTGGCGGACAGGGGGCGGTCCTGGCCGGGGCCGCCCCTTGTGCCGTGCCCGAGCAGCCGGACCAGCAGGCGTACGGCGAGCAGCGCGGCCAGGGTGCTGGCCACCGCGAGCGGCAGGGTCGGACCGCCGTGCCGCGCCGCGAGGGCGGTGGCGAACGGCGCCGCAAAGCCCAGGTAGGCGCAGGCGTAGAACACCGCGGACACCGCGCCACGCCGGGCCGGTAGGGCGATCCGGTTGGTCAGCGCGAGCCCCGCGGCCAGGCACAGCCCGCCGCCACCGCCGAGCAGGACCGCGCCCGGCACCAGCAGCGCGATGCTCCCCGAGCGCGCCGCGACCAGCGCGAGCAGGTAGCCGAGAGCGCCGGAGGCGGCGCCCGTTACAGCGGTGACCCGACCGAGCAGCCGCTGGAGCGGTGCGGCCAGCGTGCTGGCCCCGAGCGTCAGGCCGGCCAGCGCGCCGGTGAACACCACGCCGTCACCGGGCAGCTGCGTGACCAGCAGGGGCAGCGCCGAGATCACGACCGACGGGAACGCGTAGACGCAGACGGCGACCGGCGCCACGACGCCGACCAGCGTCCACCGGTCGGACGGTCGGACCAGGGGCGCGCGGCTGCGCTCGGCCCGTGGCGGGCGGGGCACACCCAGCGGGACCGTCTCGGGGAGCCGTCGCGCGACCGTGAAGCCGACCGCCACCACGGCCACGTGTACCAGGTAGGGCAAGGCCAGCGGCAGCGGTGCGTAGGTTGCGAGCAGGCCGGAGGTCAGCGGCCCGAGCGAGAAGCCGCCGGACATGGCGGCGGCGGCCCGACGTGCCCCGGCGCCATCGCCTGTGGACAGCTCGCCGATCCAGGCGCTGCCGACGCTGAACACCGCCCCGCTCACCACTCCCTGCAGGAACCGGGCCAGGAACAGCAGCGGCGCCGAGCCCGCCGCCACCACGAACAGCAGGCTGGTCAGGCCGGACATCACGACGAACGGCAGCACCACGCCGCGCCGTCCAATCCGGTCCGACAACGGGCCGGCCACCAGCAGCGAGGGAACGAGGCCGGCGGCGTACACGCCGAACAGTGCGGTGAGCGTCGCGGGGGACAGGTGCAGCTCCCGCTCGTAGACCAGCAACAGCGGGGTGGGGACATTGGTCCCGACCGCAACGGCGAACAGCACGAGTACGGCCCGTCGCCAGACCGTCGGGTCGGGCGGCCGCGGGGCAGCGTCCTGGTCGGGCACGTCACTGAACCTAGACTTTGCCTCCCGCCGCCGGAGGGCGCGGTCCGGCTGCTACCGAGAAGGCCGGCCCAGGGCGTCCGCGTTCCAGGCCCGGATGGTCGCGTGGTGCGCTGCCCACGCCTGCCAGACCTGGCGGCCCCAGGTCCGCACAAGCTGGCAGTGCTCGGCGGCGTCATCGGCGCGAAGGACGTCCGCCACGGTCATCAGGCCGTGCTGCGATGGGGGCGCTAGCCAGATGACGTCGGGCCGGTGGGCAACCATCTGCTGGTGCAGCACCGGACCTCGGGCCGGGTCGACGTCGTCCTCGATGAACAGGCACAGCGTCATCAAGCACAGGGCCACCGTCTGCACCTGGCGCCGGCTGGTGCCGCCTGCGTGCTGGGCGGCGTAGGCGTCGACGATCAGCTGGTGCACCTGCCGGCGGACCGGATCGGTGTAGGAGCGCGCCAGCAACTGCCCATAGGCCGCCCAGCAGGCTGCGGAGGCCGCCTGCTCCTCCGGTGTCGGCCCGTCGGCCTCCGACGCGGTCAGACCGCAACCGGGACACGTACTCACTGTCGATCCGGCCGAGTGCTCGGTGGCGGTCACGTCCGACACCCGTGCGCGATCGCAGCCCAGGCGCGGACGGTGTCGTGGTGGGCCCTCCATGCTGACCACGCCGACTCCATCCACTGCTGCCCCGTGGCCACCTGTTCGCACGGAGTCCTGGCGGCGTGCAGATCCGCTGTGGTCACCGCGCCGAGGTCTGCGGGCGGCGCCAGGTAGGGCCAGTCGGCCAGCGCCAGTCGGGGCAGGACGAGCTGGCTTGTACGCCCTCGGTGCGCCGAGGCGTGCTGCGGTGGCTGCCCGAACTCGCGCAACAGGCACAGGGACACCAGGTGGACGGCGACCGACTGCCGCTGCCGCCGGTCGTGCTCGGAGCCGCCGGGATGCTGGACGGCGTAAGCGTCCACGTGGTGCCAGTGCACGGACGCCTGCCCCGGTTCGGACCCTGACTCACCGTGCTGGCGGGCGCTGACCTCCCCGTACAGCTGCCAACATCCGGCAGAGGCCTGAAGGTAAGGGTGGGTGGGGCCGGCGGCGTCGGGGACGAGCCCGCCGCAGCCCACGCAGGGCACCACCCCTGCCGGCGTGCTGGTCGCCACCGTGCCCACCCTTCGTCCTGTGCTGATCGTCATGGTGCTGATGTCGTGCTGTTGTGCGTCACCGCTGGACGTTCGGCTTGCGGTGAACGGTCGGGGCGCTGATGCCACCAATGTGAGGACGCACGCCTTCTCGCTGCGGCTGAGGTTCTCCCGCCGGGGTCTGGGGCTTGTGTCTGTCCGTGCCGCCGCCGTCGATGTACCAGTTGTTGCACCCCCTCCTGACGACCGTCAGTTCGACTATCGTCGGCGCATGTCGATCAGTCTCGGTCACATCACCTTCGACAGCGCCAACCCGCCGACGCTGGCTAGGTTCTGGGCCGACGCTCTCGGGCGCCCCCTGGACGACGGAGCCAGTGAGTTCTTCGCCTCCATCGACGACGGGGCGGTGGACCGGCCTTCGTGGTTCTTCATCCGGGTTCCCGAGACCAAGACGACCAAGAACCGGCTGCATGTGGATCTGACCGCCGACGACCGAGAGTCCGAAGTGACGCGCCTGTCCGCCCTCGGCGCCGGTAAGGTGTCTGACCACGACGAGTGGGGCGCCGTCTGGACCGTTATGACTGATCCCGAAGCCAACGAGTTCTGCGTAGGACAACGTCCACTGCAGCAATAGACGCAACTCGCACCGACCAGGTTGGTCGATCCTCTTGCGGACGCTGTTGTTGTGAGTCGTCAGCCGGCGCGACGTTTCTTGATCGAGGCGCTCGAGTAGCCATGAGCGGGTGGTGCGCACGGGCCTTTCCCTGCAGCTCGGCGAACTGGACGTTGAACATGCGGCTGGGCCGGTTCGGCCGGATAACCCGCGTGTCCGGGGGATACGGGTCGGCCACCGCGGACTCGTCCTCGAGCGTTCATGCCGTGCAGTTCGCCGTCCAGGTCGCGGTAGGCGATCGACGGGCACGCGATCTGCCGCCGAGGAGTAGTCAATGAACCCGTCGGGTGCCGTCACCGACGCGGACGACGACGACCCCGGCGAACTCCTCGACGGTGACCGCGGCCGGGTGGTGGGACCTCACGCGACGGCCCCGGACGCGCGGAGGGTGTCGATGCGGGCCTGGTCGAGACCGAGCTCGGTGAGCACCTCGTCGGTGTGCTGGCCCAGCACGGGGGGCGCGGTGCGTACCTATGGTGGGGTCGCGGTCAGCCGCACGGGACAGCCGATGGTGCGCAGCGTGCCGGCGGTGGGGTGCTCGACCTCACCGATCATCCCGCGAGCGAGGACCTGGGGGTCGCGGACCGCCTCGTCCACGGACTGGATGGGTCCGACGGGCACACCGGCGTCGTCGAGCACCTCGAGCCACTCCATCGAAGTGGGCGTGGCCATCGCGGCGGCGACCAGGGGCAGCAGCGCGTCGCGGTGGGAGACCCGCTGCGGGTTGGTGGCGAAGCGGGGGTCCTCGAGCAGCTCGTCGAGCCCGGCGACGGGGGCGAAGCGCCGCCAGATGGCGTCGTTGCCGACGGCGAGCATGAGGTCCCCGTCCTTGGTCGCGAAGCCCTGGTACGGCGCGATCGTGGGGTGCGCGGAGCCGTAGCGGGGTGGGCGGGTGCCGGTGGCGAAGTAGCCGGCGGCGACGTAGGTCAGCCACGACACCGACCCGTCGAGCAGGCTGAGGTCAACCCACTGCCCCTGGCCGGAGCGGTCCCGCTCGCGCAGCGCAGCGAGGATCCCGATGACGGCCCACATGCCGGCGACGAGGTCCGCGCTGCTCACCCCGACCCGCACCGCCGGGCCGTCGGCCTCCCCGGTGACGCTCATGATCCCGCTGCGCGCCTGGGCGATCGCGTCGTACCCGGCGCGGTGGGAGTCCGGTCCGGTCTGGCCGTACCCGCTGATCGAGGCGTAGACGACACCGGGGTTCTCCGCGACGAGGTCGTCGTAGCCCAGGCCCAAGCGGGCCGCGGTGCCGGGGCGAAAGTTCTCCACCACGACGTCGGCGCGACGGGCCAGGTCGCGCACCAGGGCCAGGCCGTCGGGCGACTTCAGGTCGACGGCCAGGCTGCGCTTGTTCCGGTTCACCGAGAGGAAGTACGCCGCCTCGCCGCCCTGCAACGGCGGTCCCCAGTGCCGGGTGTCGTCCCCCGTCCCCGGCTGCTCGATCTTGACGACGTCCGCGCCGAGGTCGGCCAGGGTCATCGTCGCGAACGGCCCGGAGAGCACCCGGGTCAGGTCCAGCACCGTCAGGCCGGCCAGCGCTCCGGTGCGGGGCTCGGTGGGGCTGGACTCGGCGGTCCCGGTGGATGCGCTCACCGGGCGGCTGCGGTGGTCACGTCGGCGGTGGGCTCGGCCAGCGGGTCGGCGACGTCGGCGAAGCGTGCCTCGGCGGTGCGGGGCAGCAGGTACAGCGCCGCCCCGCTGATCGCGGCACACACAATGATGTAGATCGAGATCGCCGTCGAGCTGCCGTAATGGGTGAGCAGCGCCGCCGCGATCAGCGGGGCGGGCCCCCCGGCGACGACGCTGGCCAGCTGGTAGCCCAGCCCGGCCCCGGTGTAGCGGACGTCGGCGTCGAAGCTCTCCGCGATGAGCGCCGCCTGCGGGCCGTACTGCACGTCGTGGATCACCAGGCTCAGCACGATCGCGATGAGCACGACCACCGCTGACTTGGTGTTGAGCATCCCGAAGTAGGGGAAGGCGAACAGCGCGGTAAGCAGGATGCCCGCGGCGTAGACCTTGCGACGACCGAGCCGGTCCGACAGCCGCCCGAACAGCGGGATGCTCACCAGGCCGACCGCGGCGGCGATCAGGGTGTCGTTGAGCAGGCTGTTCCGGCTCAACCCCAGGTTCTTGGTGCCGTAGGCCAGCACGAAGGTGATGAACAGGTAGAACGGCGCCTGCTCGGACATGCGCAGCAGCGCGGAGAGCAGGATCTCCTTCGGGTGGCGCTTGATGACCTCGACGAGCGGGGCCTTCATGACGCGGCCCGCCTTGCGGAGCACCTCGAACTCGGGGCTCTCCACCACGCGGAGCCGCACGAACAGGCCGACCCCGACCAGCAGGACCGAGAGCAGGAACGGGATTCGCCAGCCGTAGCTGTCGAACCCGGCCGAGCCGGTGAACCCGGTGGTGATGCGGACGACCCCGGTGGAGAGCACCAGGCCGAGCGGGACCCCGAGCTGCGGCCAGCTCGCCGAGAACCCGCGGCCGGACTTCTTGCCCCACTCCATGCTCAGCAGCACCGAGCCGCCCCACTCACCGCCGACGCCGATGCCCTGGATCGTGCGCAGCAGGACCAGCAGGATCGGGGCGGTGATCCCGATGGCGGCGTAGGTCGGCAGCACGCCGATGAGCACGGTGCCGAACGCCATCAGGAACAAGGTGACCATCAGCGTCGTCTTCCGCCCGATGCGGTCACCGTAGTGACCGAAGATCGCCGCACCGATCGGACGCGCCGCGAACCCCACGAACTGCGTGGAGAACGAGGCCAGCACGCCCGCGGCGGGGGACAACCCGGGGAAGAACAGCTTCGGGAACACCAGGGCCGCCGCCGTGCCGTAGAGGAAGAAGTCGTACCACTCGATCGTCGTGCCCACGACGCTCGCGATCGTCGCGCGGCGGGCCGCTTGCGCCCGGGTCACCCCTGCTGGTGCTGTCATGTCGCCTCCCCTGCTCCGGCAAGTGGTCTGACCACTCGGACACTCAATGACTGAGGGTATGGTTTACATCACAGGTAAGAAGTGGTCAACACCGGGGACCGGGACCGGGCGGGACGGAAGGCGGGAGGCAGGAGCAGTGTCAGCAGAGGACGGTGCGATGGCACCGATCGGCCGGCTGGAGCGGAGACCGCTCTACGAGCTCCTCGCGGGCAAGCTCCGCGAGCACGCCGACCAGAACGACCTCCGGGCCGGTGCGAAGCTGCCCGCCGAGCGGGTGCTCGCCGAGCAGCTCGGCGTCAGCCGGGCCTCGCTGCGGCAGGCGATCGTCGCGCTCGAGGTGCAGGGCCTGCTCGAGGTGCGCCACGGCGGCGGCACGTTCCTGCGCCGTGACGGCCTGCAGCCCGCTCCGCTGGCCGAGGTGCTCGACCGGCGCCGTCGGCTGCCCGCCATCCTCGACGCCCGCGAGGCGCTGGAGGGCACCGTCGCCCGGCTGGCCGCGGAGCGCCGCACCCCCGAGGACATCGCCCGCATCCAGGCTGCGCTCGCCGAGCTGATCGGTGCCGAGGACACCGGGCCCGCGGAGCGGGGTGACGCCGACTTCCACGCCGCGATCACCGCCGCAGCCCACAGCCCGATCATCGCCAGGATGATGGCCGAGCTCGCCCCCGGGATCGCGCTGACCCGCCACGAGTCGCTCGACCAGCCCGGCCGCCCGGCGCAGTCCGCGGCCCAGCACCGGGCGGTCGCCGAGGCCGTGATCGCCGGGGACCCCGCCGCCGCGTCGGAAGCCATGCTCACCCACCTGCGCAGCGTCGGGGACGTCAAGCTGCTCAGCTGGACCCCACCGGAGGACGACCACGCATGACCGGCACCGTCACCCTCGACGTGCTCAGCGCCCTCACCGACTCCCACCGGGGCGCCACCGCGTTCCTGGCGGGGTTGACGTCGGCGTGGCCGGTGGATCCCGCCGAGGTCGCCCGCGACTGGGACAGCCGCACCAAGCAGCTGCACCGCACCACCCAGACCTGGTGCCGTCACGCCGGTCTCGCGCGTGCGGCGCTGGCCGCGACCTACGCGTCGCTGAGCGTCGAGCGCGACCCGCACAACGACGGCAACGGCCTTCTCGCGTCCATGACGGGCTGGCCCCTGTGGTCTGACGTGGCAGCGCTGGGACCCGGATCGTGGAAAGGCGTGCGGGTGGGGCTGCTGACCAACTGCGACGACGACCTGCTGGCCCGCACCCGAGCCGTGGCGCTGTCGTGGGTGGACCCGGACCTGCTGGTCACGTCCGAGGCGCTGCGGGCCTACAAGCCAGCTGCAGCCTTCTACGACCGGGCCCGCGAGCGGGTCGGGCCGTTCGTGCACGTCGCGGCCTCCGCGCGAGACGTCCGTGGCGCGCTCGAGGCCGGGGTGGCGTGCGTCCGCCTCGCCCGCCCCGGGCACCGGCTCGACCCCGACGGCCCCGCGCCCGCGGTGACCGTGCACGACGCCGCCGACCTCCCCGCCGCGGTCCGCTCCGTCCTCGTGGGCGGCTAGGGCGGGCTCGCCGTCCCCGACCGGCCCGACCGCCGATCTCCCCGCACCGGCCGGGAGCAGCTGCGCCCAGCCGGCAGGCGCTGACGCGATCCCGTCGCCCGCGCCGCGGTGGGGGTACTCAGTCGCGGCACGGTTCGAAGGATCATCGAGGAGTACAGGACGTCCCCAGCGCGGTCGAGGAGCACCCAGGCAACCGACGTCCGCCGCCTCCATGGCCTGCAGGCTCGTTGTCCGGACCGCGGCCATAGCGGATGACCTGCGGGCTCTCGTCGTGGCGGTACGCGTTGCGATGCCGACGTGGCGGTAGCTCGGGCCCTGATCGTGGCCGAGCAGCACCGTGCCGGGCGTGTATCACAGAATCTCCGGCGCACGACACTAGGGCCTGCGCAGCACACAGTCAGACGGAGTCGCTCACGAAGCCACATCGTCACCGGCAGCCGTGCAGGTACCCGCTGACGATGTCCAGGTCGCTCTCGAGCAGGAAGTGCCCTCGTCGAGAAGGTGGACCTCGGCGTCGGGGGAGTCTCGGGTGAACGCCTGTGCTCCAGCGGGGGCGAAGATCTCGTCGTTGCGGCAGCGGTGACCTGCGCGTCACCCGCAGCGTCGCCGCCGGCGGCTCCGGCGGCGACAGCGGGGTCGACGACCTGGCCCCCCGCCGAGCAGGCCCGGCTGCTGGCCGTGGACCTTTCAGCGCAGAAGCTCGTCTTCCGGCATCCGCTCATTTGTGCGGCGGTCGTCGCCGTAGCCACAGCCGTGAGCGCCGGGCCGCGCATCGCATGCTCGCGGAGCTGTTCGCCGCCGACCCGGACGTCTGCACATGGCACCTGACGGAGGCGGCGCTCGGCCCCGACGAGCAGGTCGCCGCGCAGGTCGAGGCGGCTGCCGACCGGGTGCTGCAGCGGGGCGACGCGGTCGCAGCAGTGCGAGCCCTGATCCGGGCCGCGGAGCTAAGCCCGGAGGGGCCGGCCCGGGCCCGTCGGCTCAGCGGAGCGGCGTACGTGGGGGCGAGCGACGTTGGCGCCCTGGCCAGCAGCGCCGCCCTGCTGCGCCAGGCCCGGGTCGCCGACCCCAGCCAGGAGGACTCCCTGTCGTCAGCGGTCGCCGCGGCCTTCCTCATGGTCAACAGCGACGGCGACATCGACACCGCACACCTGCTGCTGGTCGCGGCTCTGGACGCGCACCCGGCCGGGAGCGCCGACCACGTGGTGGAGGAAGCGCTGAACACCCTCTCCATGCTGTGCTTCAACAGCGGCCGCCGCGACTGGTGGGAATCGCTGCAGGCAGCCGTGCAGCGACACAGCGCCACCCTCGCGCCGGCCTTCGTCCTGATGGCCGCCACCGTGGCCGACCCGGCGCGGGTGTCCGGCGGCGTCCTGGAGCAGATCGACCAGGCCGTCGCGGACCTGCCCCAGCACCCGGACCCCGTTCACGTGCAGCGCGTGTTTTTCGCGGCGACCTTCGTCGACCGGGTCGACGGCTGCCGCACGGCCCTGCCGCGGGTCATCAGCGAGAGCGCCGGAGACGAGGAGTCGGTGCCGGCTTTCAGCTCGATGGTCTTGGTCTCGCTCGCGGAGTTCGCGACCGGCAGCTGGGAGGACGCGCGACGCCACGCCGACCGCGGCGTGGAACTGGCCGACCGGCTCGGCTACACGATGCTGCGCTGGGCCGGCTGGTACGTGCAGGCCCTGCTGGCAGCAGCCCGTGGCGAGGACGCGCAGACCGAGGCGGTCCTCGCCCAGATGGGGCAGTGGGCCATCCCCCGAGGTGTGCTGATGGTCAAGCGCTACATGGCGCACGTCGCGGGTCTGGCCGCGCTGGGCCGCGGCGACTACGAGAGCGCTTTCCACAGCTGTGCAGCGATCAGCCCGCCCGGGACCTTCGTCTCACACGAGCCGTTCGCCCTTTGGGTCGTGATGGACCTGGTCGAGGCGGCCGAGCGCACCGGGCGCCACGGCGCCGCGCTCGCGCACGTCACTGCGGCGCAGGCCGAGCGCTCAGTGGTAGGGCGTGAGGTCGAGTTCATGGAACGCTTCGTCGGTGGGCAGCTCGACGGTGTAGCTGGTCGCCTCGCACGCCTCGACAACGGCGTTACAGACGGCGAAGTCGGCGTCGGTGGCGACGTGCCCGCCCTGGGTGCGGTCCTGAGACAGCCAGTGGTAATGCGCTCCCACGTAGTCGATCCCGGTGAGGTAGGCCGGGCAGTGGAAGGCGACCAACGTCCCGGTGGTCTGCGTGTGGCGCAGGTAGCGGTAGGTCGCCATCACCTCCTCCAGCGGCGCGTACGGAGGTTGCTGACGCTGGCTGGCCCCGGCGGCGACGAATTCGAAGCTGCCGTGGATCCGTAGCGCCCAGGTGCGGTTGACCAACGGAAGTGAGGCGGCCAGCAGCCGCTCGACGCCGGCCCGGTCGGTAGCGCTGACCGGGAAGCTGCAGTCGGCGGTGAACGGCACGACCGTGGCGTACGGGGTGGTGGCCTCGGGCGGCACCTCGCTGGTGCTGCCGTCAGCGGCGGTGCGGTAGGCGCGGCCGCCGTCGATGACCAGCTCGCCGTCGTTGCCGTCCAGGGCGCCGAGCCCGACATCGCCGTGGGCCAGGAGGTCTCCGATCGTGAGTGCGCCGGTGTAGTAGCCGGCCTGGTAGGCCGAGCGGGTGTTGGCGTTGAACAGCACGGTCATGGCCGCACCTCAGGGGCCCGCGATCTCATCGAGTAGCACCGTGCCGGTGAACCACTCGGCCGGGCCATGCTGGGTGCTTCGCTGGTCGGCACGCAAGGGGGTCATGTACGGGATCTCCTGTTCTGGCCGTAGCCGCCCATTGGCGACGTGGCAACCATACTAGTATGTATAGACTGGTCAAGGGCCAAGTCACAAGGTGATCGGGACGCGCGGACCGCTTCGGCGGGTACCAGCGGCTTGCCGGCCAGCAGCCCCCGGATGTCTAGGCTGCTGCGCATGGCCAGGACGCAGGCAGCGAGCGTCTCGGCCGGCCTGTCGGTACGCCCGGGGGGGACGCTGCCGCCGACGGCGTACGCGCTTGCGGTGCTCGAGGTGGTCGACCAGATCCCGGCGGGCCGCGTCATGACCTACGGCGATGTCGCGGAGTGGATGGGCCGCGGCTCGGCCCGGACGGTCGGCACGGTCCTGACCCGGCACGGCCGCGAGGTGCCGTGGCAACGCGTCGTACAGGCAACCGGACGCCCAGCCGAGCCGTACGTCGTGCAAGCGCTGGCCCTGCTGGCCGGGGAGGGGTGCCCGATCGTGGGGGAGAAGGTCGTCCTGGCTCGCGCCCGCTGGGACGGCCGTCCCGTTCTGTCGTAGCCGCGTGGTTGGCTCCCTCGCTGTGACCCCAACCCTGCGACGAGCCGCTTCTCGCGCCACCGCCGCGCCCGTGCTCGACCGCGCCCAGACCAGCGTGGTCGAGCACCCGTCCGGTCCCCTGCTCGTGCTGGCCGGACCGGGCACCGGGAAGACGACGACCTTGGTCGAGGCGGTCGTGGACCGGGTGGTGCGGCGGGGCTTGGCGCCCGAGCAGCTGCTGGTGCTGACTTTCAGCCGGGCGGCAGCGCAGGAGCTGCGTGAGCGGATTACCAGCCGGCTCGGCCGTACGACCCGGGGGCCGGTCGCGATGACCTTCCACGGCTACGCCTACGCGCTGCTGCGCCGCGAGCTCGCCCGCCCGGGTGGCGCCGTCCTGCGCCTGCTCAGCGGCCCCGAGCAGGACCTCGAGGTGGCCCGCCTGATCGAGGGCGAGCTTGCCGACGGGGCACCGCGTTGGCCCGCCGATCTACGCTCCGCGGTGCCGCTGCGCGGCTTCCGTCAGGAGCTGCGTGACGTGCTGTTGCGGGCCCAGGAGCGAGGGCTGGACGGTGTAGCGCTGTCCACCCTCGGGCATGAGCACGGCCGGCCGGAGTGGGTTGCCGCCGGCGGGTTCCTGCAGGACTACGAGGCGCGCTTCGACCTGGACCCCAGCGCCGAGGTCCTGGACTACGCCGGGCTCGTCCGGGCGGCCGCCGGGCTGCTGGAAGGCGACGACGAGCTTCGGGCTCGTGAACGCGCAGTCCGCCCGGTCGTCTTCGTCGATGAGTTGCAGGACACCGACCCGGCGCAGCTGCGCCTGCTGCGCGCCCTGGCCGGCGACGGGCGGGACCTGGTTGCGGTCGGCGACCCCGACCAGTGCGTCTACGCCTTCCGCGGGGCTGACGTGCGCGGACTGCTGGAGTTCCGCGGCGCCTTCCCGACCGCGACGGGCGAGGCCGCGCCGGTGGTCGTGCTCTCGACCTGCCGACGCTCCGGCGCCGCGTTGCTGGCGGCTAGCCGAACCGTTGCCGGCCGGCTCCCGGCTGGTGGGCTCGCTCCCGCGTTCCGCGCGCTGGTGCCCGACCCGGCCGTCGTCCCCGGACCGGGTCGGGTGGAGGTGGCGCTGGCCGGCTCGCCGACCGCTGAGGCGGCCCTGGTCGCCGATGTGCTGCGCCGCGCCCACCTGCAGGACGGCACGCCCTGGTCGCAGATGGCCGTGCTGCTGCGCTCGACCCCCCGGTCCCTGGCGGTGCTCAGGCGCGGTCTGCTGGCTGCGGGGGTGCCGGTCACGGTGCCGCCGGACGAGGTGCCCCTGGTGGAGGAGCCCTGCGTCCGAGCGCTGCTGGACCTGCTCGCGGCCGCGCTGCGTCCCGGGCAGGTCGACGAGACCGCTGTGCTCGCCCTGCTGCAGGGTCCGCTCGTGCGCGCCGACGCGCTCGCGGTGCGGCGGCTGCGGCGGGCTCTGCGCCAAGCCGACCTCGACGCCGGCCGGCGGACCGCCGCCCACGACTTGCTGGTGCAGGCCGTGGCCGACGTACATGCAACCCTGCTGCTACCGGACGGCGCCGCCCGCCCGCTCACGCGGCTGCACCGGCTGCTGAGGACGGCGCGGGACACCGCCGGCACAGCCGAGGACATCCTGTGGGCGGTGTGGGAGGCCACCGGGCTGGCTGCGCGACTGACGGCCGACAGCGCCGGCGGCGGGGCGCGTGGGGCAGTGGCGGACCGGTCGCTGGACGCGGTGATCGGGTTGTTCGACCTGGCCGCGCGCTACGTGGACCGGCTGCCGGGGCGCGACGTCCTGGGCCTGCTCGACGATGTGGTCGCGCAGGAGATCCCTGGCGACACGCTCGCGCAGCGCACTCCCGCCGGGGAGGCCGTGTCGATCATGACGGCTCATGCCAGCAAGGGCCTGGAGTGGTGCCTCGTCGTGGTGTCCGGCGTCCAGGAAGGTGTCTGGCCCGACCTGCGGCTGCGCGGCTCGCTGCTCGGCGTGGCCGAGCTGTCGGCACAGGCCCAGGACCGCACGCCGGCCGCCAGCGTCGCGGACCGGCGTGGGGACCTGGTCGCGGAGGAGCGGCGGCTGTTCTACGTCGCGGTCACCCGGGCCCGCGAGCGGCTGGTCGTCACCGCGGTCGCTTCCGGTGACAGCGGGGAGGACCGGCCCAGTCGCTTCCTGTCCGAGCTCGGGGTCCCCGTCGCGCCCGTCGCCCGGTCGCTGGGCCGCCCGCTGACCGGTTCCGGGCTGGTCGCCGAGCTGCGTCGTACCGCCGCCGAGCACCCCGAGGCCGCGGTGCGGGAAGCCGCGTGCCAGCGGCTGGCGGTGCTGGCCGGCCCAGACGCGACCGGAACCGCGATCGTGCCCGCCGCCCACCCCGACCGGTGGTGGGGCCTTGGGCCGCTGTCTGACGACGGGCCGCTCGTGCGCGATGACGAGCAGGTCCGGGTGTCGCCGAGCAAGGTCGAGTCCTTCGACACCTGTTCCCTGCGCTGGCTGCTCGAGAGCGCCGTCGGCGTCTCCGGTACGACCGGGCCCTCACAGGTGCTCGGCTCGCTGGTGCATGCCCTCGCCGAGCTCGGCTCGGGCCCGGACGCCCTGGGCGCTCAGGAGCTCACCGACCGACTCGACGCGGTGCTGCCCGAGCTCGACCTGGGCGCGCCGTGGGCGGTGCGCCGGCGGCGTGAGGAAGCCGTGCAGCAGCTCGACCGCTTTCTGCGCTGGTCGGCGGCCAACCCCCGAGTCCTGGTCGGCACCGAGCTCGCCGTGCTCGTACCCCTCGGTGGGTCCGCCGTCCTGTCCGGCCGGGTCGACCGGCTCGAGCGAGACGGGCACGGCCGAGCGGTGGTCGTCGACCTCAAGACCGGCTCGACCAAGCCGCGCAAGGACGAGCTCGAGCGACACCCGCAGCTCGGTGTGTACCAGCTCGCGGCCGCGCTCGGGGCGTTCGCTCAGAAGTACGGCCTCACCGAACCGGGCGGGGCCTCGCTTCTGCAGCTGAAGAAGGGCAAGTCCGCGGACGAGCAGGCGCAGGTCGCGCTCGGGCAGGACGAGGACCCGCAGTGGGCGCACGAGCTGGTGCAGCGGGTGGTCATCGGCATGAGCGGCGCGAGCTTTCCCGCGACGGTCAACGAGCACTGCCGGACCTGCGCCGTACAGAGCTGCTGCCCGGCCTGGCCCGAGGGCCAGGGGGTGGTCCGGTGATCCGGGTCGATCTCGCGCAGCTCGAGCCGGTGCTGGGACGCACCCTCAGCCAGGAGCAGGCAGTGGTCGTCCAGGCGCCGCTGTCGCCCGGGGTGGTCATCGCGGGCGCGGGCAGCGGCAAGACCAGCACGATGGTCGCCCGGGTGATCTGGCTCGTCGCGAACGCCCTGGTCGCCCCGGAGGGGGTGCTGGGACTGACGTTCACGACCAAGGCCGCCGACGAGCTCGCCGGCCGGGTCCGGCTCGGTCTGCGGGCCCTGCGCGCCCACGGGCTGCTGCCGCCGTCGGCCGAGCAGGCCGACCTCGAACCCACGATCTCGACCTACCACGCGTACGCCGGCCGGCTCGTCCGCGAACACGCCATGCGGCTCGGGCGGGAGCCCTCGGCCCGGCTCGTGACGCCGGCCACAAGCTGGCAGCTGGCCGCCCGCGCCGTGTCGACCTACGACGGGCCGATGGAGCAGGTCGACTGGGCCGAGTCCACGGTCATCAGGGCGGTGCTCGCCCTCGCCGGCGACCTGGCCGAGCACCTGCGCACCCCCGAGGACGTCCGGGTCGCCGGGCGGCGGCTGGACGAGCAGGCGGCGCGCGCGACCAAGCTGCAGAAGGCCGCCCGCGACCTGGTGCACTGCCAGCGGGTACGCGAGCAGCTGCTGCCGCTGGTCGAGGCCTACTCCGGGCTCAAGCGCCAGCGCGAGCTGCTCGACTTCGGCGACGTCGTCGCCCTGGCGGCGGAGCTCGCCCGCAGCTCACCGCCGGTCCGCGAGACCGAGCGGGCGGCCTTCCCGGTGGTGCTGCTGGATGAGTACCAGGACACCGGTGCCGCGCAGGAGGTGCTGCTGTCCTCGCTGTTCGGCGCCGGTCACGCCCTGACCGCCGTCGGTGACCCGTGCCAGAGCATCTACGGCTGGCGGGGGGCCAGCGCCGGGACGCTGCGCCGCTTCCCGCGCAGCTTCGGGGCCACCGGCCGGCCGGCCACGCTGTCCACGACCTACCGCAGCGGGGGCCGCATCCTGCTGCTCGCCAACGCGCTCTCCGAGCCGCTTCGGGTGCAGGAGCCGAGCGTTCCCGTACCGCTGCTGCAGGCCGCGTCGGGTCGCGAGGGCGACGGGCAGGTGCGGTGCGCCCTGCTGAGCGACGTACAGGCGGAGGCCGGCTGGGTAGCCGACGGCGTCGTGACAGCGCTGGCCGAGCTGGACACCCGTGCAGGCGACCCAGGACAGGGCACGCCTGGCGGCGACGACGCCGGCCGCACGTGGTCCCGGGCCGCGGTGCTTTGCCGCAAGCGGTCGATGTTCCCGCGACTGCGGGCGGCCTTCGAGCAGCGGGGCGTCCCGGTCGAGGTCGTCGGGCTCGGAGGCCTGCTGGCGGTGCCGGAGGTCGCGGACGTACTCGCGACCCTCAGGGTGCTCGATGACGCGACGGCCGATGCGAGCCTGCTGCGGCTGCTCACCGGGCCGCGCTGGCGGGTCGGCCCGCGTGACCTGGCTGCGCTCGGCCGCCGGGCTCGCGCCCTGGTGCGGACCGGCGGCGCGCTGCCGGACGACCCGGTCGAGGCCGTGGTGCTCGGTGTCGACGACAGCGCGGCCGGGTCGCTGGTCGACGCGCTCGACGACCTGCCGCGCACGGGCCTGTCCGAGCTGGGCCGCACGCGGCTGGAGGCGCTGCGCGATGAGCTGCGGGGACTTCGCCGACGCGCCGACCAGTCGTTGCCGGACCTGGTCGGCGACGTCGAGCGCACGCTCGGCCTCGACGTGGAGGTCGCCGCGCGGCTCGGCGTACGGGACGTGGGTGCTGCCCGGGCGGACCTCGACGCCTTCGCCGACGCCGCTGCGGACTTCGCCGGCGACACGGCGCAGGACGGGTCCGGCGAGGCGGTGCTGTCGGCGTTCCTGGCGTTCCTGACTGCGGCCGAGGACGAGGAGAACGGCCTGGACACCGGGGCGGCGTCGGGAGCGGACACCGTCAAGCTGATGACGGTCCACGCGGCCAAGGGCTTGGAGTGGCCGGTCGTCGCGGTACCCGGACTGGCCGGTGGTGTCGGGAGCACGGTGTTCCCCGCCAGCTCCCAGATCTCGACGTCCTGGACCAGGAACGCGCGCCTGCTGCCGTTCCCGCTTCGCGGTGACGTCGAGGACCTGCCGCCCCTTGTCGGGCTGGAGCCGGGCGACGTCACCGCCCACGCCGAGGCCAACGCGGCCAGGAACGCCCGGGAGGAGCGCCGCCTCGCCTACGTCGCTGTCACCCGGGCCGAGCACGTCTTGCTGTGCGCCGGGCACCACTGGGGCGAGGGCAAGCTGGTGCTCGGGCCGTCGGAGTTCCTCCTGGAAGCGCGCGAGGCGTGCCTGTCCGGCGCCGGGGTGGTGGACACCTGGTGCGACCCGCCGCCCGCAACCAACCCGATCACCGCGGATGTGCCCGACCGGCCCTGGCCGGCGCCGGGGCCGCCGGCCGCCCCCGAGGTCCAGGCCGCGGCCATGCGGGTACGCGAGCTGCTGGCCGATCCGCAGGAGGTTCCTGGCGTGCAGGTCCTGTCCCCGGGCGCCCAGGAGCTCATCGGCGGCTGGGACGAGGACCTGGCCCGACTGGCGGAGGAGGCGCAGCGGCGCCGCGCCCGACGTACGGTCGCGGTCCTGCCGTCCCAGCTGCCCGTCTCCACGCTGGTCCAGCTGGCCCGCGACCAGGACGGCCTCGCGCGGCATCTGCTGCGGCCGCTGCCCCGCCGGCCGTCGCCGGTCACCCGCCGCGGCACGGCGTTCCACAGCTGGTTGGAGCAGGTCTACGAGATGCCGCAGCTGCTTGACCCGTCCGAGCTGCCCGGCGCGGCCGACGACAGCGCCGGGCAGGACGAGGATATGGCCGCGCTGCAGGAGGCGTTCCGCTCCTCGCCCTGGTGGGGCCGGACCCCGGCCGAGATCGAGGTGCCGTTCGAGACCGAGGTCGGGGGCATCCTGATCCGCGGGCGGATGGACGCGGTCTTCGTCGACCCCGGGGGCGGCTACGACGTCGTGGACTGGAAGACCGGCCGCCGCCCGCACGGCGTCGATGCCACGGCTGCTGCTGTCCAGCTGTCGGCGTACCGGCTGGCTTGGGCGGCGTTGTCCGGGACGCCGCTGGCGCAGGTGCGCGCCGCATTCCACTACGTCCGGTCCGGTGAGACCGTCCGCCCCGTGGACCTGCTCGACGCTCACGGGCTCCGCGAGCTGGTCCGGCAGGTGCCCCTGGACGGCTAGCCGACGTGGGCTTTCTGCTGCGCGCAGCCCTTGTTCGCCGCGTACCCGGTGATCCTGGGCTACGTAGGAGGCGGGGCGTCCACGATCAGACGAACGGACTGGTCGCGGGCCGTCACGACCTCGTCGTCGACCAGTTGGCGCCCGCGCCGGAGCTCGACCTCGCCGTCGACCTGCACCCCGCTGGCGGCGAGCAGCTCCTTGGCCTGCGCGCCGGTGTCGACCAGCCCGGCGAGCTTGAGCAGCTGCCCCAGGCGCAGTCCCTGTCCGGTAACGACCACGTCGCGGACGGGGGGCTCGAGCTCGGCCACGTACTGCACCACGGGTCCGGCCAGGTCCTGCTCGCGGCCGGACAGCTCGAGCCCGCAGGCTTCGTACAGTCCGTGGGCCGGGGTGTTGTCCGTGCGGGTCCAGACGTGCAGCCGCCGGTACCCGAGCGGCCAGGCCGCGTCCGCGAGGGCCTCGACCAGCGCGGATCCCAGCCCCTGCCGCTGGGCGCCGGGCGCGACGGACAGCATCGTCACGTGCAGCAACTCCGCCTCCACATCACCCGTCCCGTCGTCGGCCCGCCCGGGCTCACCGAGCGCGAAGCCGGCGACCTGCGTCGCCCCGTCGTCGTCCTCGAGCTCGCCCACGACGAGCAGGGCGTCCGGCGCCGTGAGCTTGTCGACCACCCGGGCGATCCTGGAGGCAGCGGGTCGCTGGCCGCGTGCCCCTTGCGCGGCGCGCCAGACGGCCACAACCTCCTCGACGTCGTCGGTGGTCCCCGCCCTCAGCTCCAGCACGCCCCGCACGGTAGGCGTCGCCCTACCGGGCGCCCAGGCTTGTCGCGAGGACTGCCCCTGGTGCGGTGGTACCGCTGGTTGTACTGTTGCCATCGTGGTGTCAGCGGTGAAGCGCACTATTTCGGTTCCGGCTGATGTGTTCGCCGCGGTCGAAGCCGAGGTGACGGACGGGGAGTCGCTGTCCGCACTGTTCTCAGAAGGCGCCCGACTGCTCTTGCGCCAACGCGCCGGGGAGCGGGCGATCGCGGCCCATGAGTCCGAGCACGGCCGAATCAGCCAGGAGGCGCTGGACAAGGCGGACCGGTTGCTCGACGAGGCCGGACTCGGTTGAGCGCGATCGTGTACGACGCCGGGGCCCTGATCGCCGCCGAAGATGGGGTCGAGCGTATGTGGGCACTCCATCAGCGGGCCTTGGCCCGCGGTGTTCAGCCGGTCGTCCCCGCCACCGTGCTCGCGGAGGTCTGGCGTGGCGGCCGAAGGCAGCACCGGCTGGGCCTGTTCGTCCAGAGCTGCGACGTGGAGAGCTTCAGCGAACAGTCCGCCAGGGCTGCCGGCGTCCTGTTGTCCGTAGCGCCACACGGCGTCGTCGACGCCAGTGTCGTTGCGTGTGCCCTGCGCCGAGAAAGTCCCTGCGTCGCGGGCAACCGCCGTCACCTTGTCGAACTCGCGGGAACACGCGGAATCAACATCATCGACATCTGACGCGGCCGGCTGCCGGCTGCCGGAGTGAGATCGGGCTGCAGGACGGCAAAGGCCGAGGCCATTCCGCAGAGCGCGCCCGTTTCTACGTTCCTACACCAAGCCGGACCGAGCCCCGACCACGTTCAGGACGCCGCTGAAAGCTGACAGTCGGTGGTGCGTCAGCGTCGGCCGTCAGCGCAGGGTGCGCAGCACGCCGGCCAGATCCGTGAGCGCGTCGAGGCGATGCACCCGGGGGTGCTCGAGCGCTGGGTTGTCGGCGTGCAGCAGGCCCCACGGTCCGCGGCGCAGGTGCACGACCGTCATCCCCGCGGTCAGCGCTCCGACGACGTCGTTGTCGACCCGGTCGCCGACGTGCACGCATTCATTCGGCGCCACAGCCACGGTGGCCGCGATCCGGCGGAAGAACTCCGGCGACGGCTTCTCGGCCCCGAGCTCGCCGCTTGAGGTGACGCGGTCCACGGGCAGGTCGAGCTGCTCGACCAGCCGCTGGAACGCCTCGGGCTGGTTGCCGCCGACGACGACCCGCCAGCCGTCGTCGCGCAGCGCCTGCAGGCAGGCCCGCGCGTCCGGGTAGAGCTGGACCGCCGGCCAAGGACCGCCAGCAGCAAGCCGCGCGTCCCGCTCCTGCTCGAACGTCCGGCCGGGCCGTATCAGCGGCACCACCTCACGATGGTCGATCCCACGCGCGATCAGGCCGCCGAGGCAACCCAGGAGGGTCAGCGGCGTGACCCCCAGCCAGTCGGCCCAGCCAAGCCACTGCGCGGTCTCGTCGACCAGCGTCTCGCCGACGTCGAGCACTACGGTGGACAGCACCTACAGCTCGATCTCTACAGCTCGATGACGAGTGCCCGGTGGTCCGACACCAACAGGGCCGGCGCGGCGACCGAGCGGACCGGCGGCAGGTCGCCACGGGCCAGGACGTGGTCGAGCTGGATCCGCGGCTCGTTCGTCGGGTAGGTCCTGACGCGGGCCAGCGAGCGCCAGCCCGACAGCACCCGCGGGAACGGCGGCGGCATGTTCAGATCGCCCAGCAGCACGCACGGGCCGGGGAGCCCGGCCAGCCAGGTGGTCAGCCGACGCAGCTGTACGCCGTTCCAGACGGGGACGAACGACAGGTGCGTCGTGGCGACGGTCATCGTGCCGAGCGGTGTCTCGACGACGGCGGCGAGCCCGACCCGGGGTTCGTCCTGCAGCCAGATCAGCTGCTTCGTACCGGGCAGCAGGACGGGCGAGCGCACCGGTGCGGCCGGCAGCCGCAGGACATGCCAGGAGCTGACCGGGAAGCGCGAGACCAGCCCGATCCCGTACGACGGCTCGCCCGGCTCATCGGTATCGACCGAGGGCCGCCAGTCAGCTCCGGGCTCACCCACGAGCGCCGGGACGAAGCGCCAGTGGTGTGCCCCGAGCGCGTCGGCGACCTCGCGGGTCAGGTCAAGCGAGTGCGAGCGCGGCTGGTCGCGGTCGACCTCCTGCAGCCCGACGACATCGGGGGCCAGGGCCACGACCGCCTCATGCAACCGGGCGAGCTCGACCAGGCCGTCCAGGAGCGAGCGGCCGTGCAGCAGGTTCAGGGAAGCGAGGCGCACGGCCGGACGCTAGCCGAGCCCCCACAGCCCGACCGGCCCGCGCCCTGCCGGCGCCGGTCCGCCCTCGGGAGAGCCGCAGTCCCGCTGAGGGTCGGGAACGGCCCCACCGCCGACCGGTGTACGGGGCGGTTCCCTACCCTCGGCAACACAGCCGACAGCGAACAGTCGCCGGGGCGTGAGGGCGGAACCGCTGGGGCAGGTGGTCCACACCGATTCCGTCGAACGCCGGGAGGCCCCGTGAACGTCCTCGCCCTGGTCTGCACGCTCAAGCCGTCGCCGGAGCCGTCCAGCGCCGACCGGTTCTCCGACGTGCTGCTCGCTGCCTTCCCGGGAGCAACCACCGGCAAGGTCCGACTGGCAGATGTCGGCGTGGCACGAGGGCTGCAGCACGACATGGGGGGCGGGGACGGCTGGCCCGGCGTCAAGGCCCAGGTGGCCGCCGCCGACGTGCTCGTCGTCGTCACACCGATCTGGAACGGCCAGCCGAGCTCGTACTTCCTGCAGGTCGGGGAGCGGCTCAACGCCATGCTCGCCGACAGCGACGAGCAGCACCGCACCCCGCTGTACGGCAAGGTTGCGCTCCTTGGCGTCGTGGGCAACGAGGACGGTGCGCACCACGCGGGTGGCATCGGGATGGCGATGCTCGCCGACCTCGGCCTGAGCTTCGGGCCGGCCTGCATCGCGTACTACCTGGGGGAGGACCTCGTCGAGCAGGACGAGGTGCCGCAGCAGCAGCGGGAGATGGCGGCCCTGAGCTGCTCCAACGCGGCCCACCTCGCGGCCGTGCTTGCGCAGCAGGCCTACCCGGGCGCGTAGGCCTCGAGCAGCAGCTCGCTCACCCGTCCGGCGGCCTGCTCAGGGACCCAATGCGTCACGCCCGCAAGCACCTCGAAGCGGTATGCCCCGGAGACGTACGACGCAGTGGCGCGCGCCCCGGTGCGGCCCAGTGCCCGGTCGTCCGTGGACCACACGTGCGTCGTCGGGACCTGCACGTGCGGGGTGTCCTCAACGTCCTCCAGGCGCTGAGCGGCATACCAGGCGAGCCAGCTGGCAAGCGCTCCCGGCTCGCGGGCGAGGCGGACACAGTGTTCGACGTCGACGGTGGCTTCGGCGCCGGCGAACAGGCCGCGCAGCCCGGCGGCGTCGTCGGCGAGCAGTTCGGCGTCGTACCCCGGTCGAGCGAAATCGCGCATGTAGCGGGACTTCTCGCGCTGCTCCGGATCGGTGCGCAGGGCGTCCACGAAGGCCAGTGGGTGCGGCACGGAGACGGCGGTGAGCGTCCGTACGCGGGACGGGTGTCGCGCCGCGAGCTGCCACGCCACTGCCGCGCCCCAATCATGGCCGACGACGTGCGCCGAGGCCGCGCCGACCGCGTCCAGCAGGCCGAGTGCGTCCTCGACCAGCCGCGGCAGGCGGTAGGCCTGGACCTCAGCCGGCCGGGCCCGCGGTGAGTACCCGCGCTGGTCCGGCACCACGACCCGGTAGCCGGCTTCCACGAGCGCCGGCCAGACGCCGCGCCAGCAGTGCGAGGTCTGCGGGAAGCCGTGCAGCAGCAGCACGACCGGCCCGTCCCGCGGGCCGGTGCACATCACGTCGAAGACAAGCCCGTCGAGCGACACATCCATGGCGTCAGGGCACGTCGATGGTGACGTCCAGCCGAACCTCGACCCGGTCACGCACCTTCAGTGTCCCCATCATGGGCGAGTAGGGCTTAACGCCGTGCTCGCTCTGCAGCACCGGAACAACACCGGACAGCGTCCGGTGCGGGCCGGCCCCGGTGACCTCGACGTGCACCGTCGCGGGCCGGGCCGCACCGGCGATGCTCAGCTGCCCGGTGAGATCCCAGCCGGTCGGGGCCGCCGTCACCTGGCTGCTGGTGAACGTGGCGTCGGGGTGCTGCGCGGCCTTCATCGCGCCAAGCGCGGTGCCCCGGATCGTCTCCTTGTCCTTGTCCGACAAGCCCTTCACGCCGCCTTCACCCTTGACGACCTGCAGGCTCGCCAGCGACGCCCGCAGCGTCACCGACACCGGCACCCCGCCCTCGAACGTCGTGCTCGCCGACCAGTCCGACAGCGCGATGGCGAGGTTGTGGCCCATCTTCGCCGCCTTGCCCTCCACGCCGGTGTGCAGGGACAGCGTGCCGTTGCCGGGACCGATCTCCAGTGCGTCCATGGGCCGATCATGCCCTGTCGCATGATGGAGCTATGACGCTGCTCGATGCGACGTACGGCCCGACCATCACCCACGAGGCCTCCACCCACGAGACCGCCACCCACGAGGTCACCAACCAGGTGCCGCCGCTGGTCGACCACGACGTGGCCGCCGACCCGGCGCTCCTGGAGGGCCTGGTACGCGAGGGCGCGGCCTGGCACGTCGCGGACCTGCACCGCCTCGGGCGCCGGGCCGGGACCGAGCAGGCGCAGCGCTGGGGGGTCGAGGCCAACGAGCACGAGCCGGTGCTGCGCACCCACGACCGGTATGGCCACCGCATCGACGAGGTGGAGTTCCACCCCTCCTGGCACGCGCTCATGGACGTCGCGGTCTCGGAGGGTCTCGCCGCTGCTCCCTGGGCCGATCCGCGCGCCGGCACCCATGTGGCGCGGGCCGCGGGCTTCTACACGTGGGGTCAGGTCGAGGGCGGCCACGGCTGCCCGATCTCCATGACGTACGCCGTCGTGCCCGCACTGCGCAGCAGTCCGGAGCTGGCTGCGGCGTACGAGCCGTTGCTGACCAGCCGCGTGTACGACCCCGGACTGCGGGCCCCGCTCGGCAAACGTGGACTGCTGGCCGGCATGGGAATGACCGAGAAGCAGGGCGGTTCGGACGTGCGCGCCACCAGCACGACCGCGGTGCCGGCAGGCGACGGGACCTACCGGCTGCGCGGGCACAAGTGGTTCACCAGTGCGCCGATGTGCGACGTCTTCCTCGTGCTGGCGCAGGCACCCGAGGGGCTGTCGTGCTTCCTGGTGCCGCGGGTGCTGCCGGACGGCACGCGCAACACCTTCCGCATCCAGCGACTCAAGGACAAGCTCGGCAACCGGTCCAACGCCAGCAGCGAACCCGAGTTCGACGGAACTGTCGCCTGGCTGATCGGCGAGCCGGGCCGGGGCGTCCGCACGATCATCGAGATGGTGTCGATGACCCGCCTGGACTGCGTCATCGGCTCCTCCGCGCTGATGCGCCAGGCCCTCCTGCAGGCGGTGCACCACTGCGCGCACCGCAGCGCGTTCGGCGGCCGGCTGCTCGACAAGCCCCTGATGCGCAACGTCCTGGCCGACCTGGCGGTGGAGTCCGCGGCCGCCACGACGCTGATGCTGCGTCTGGCCGGGGCGACCGACCGGGCGCACCGCGGTGACACGCAGGAGCAGGCGTTCACGCGCCTCGCCGTCGCGGTCGGCAAGTACTGGGTCACCAAGCGCGCCCCGAACGTGGCCGCGGAGGCCCTGGAGTGCCTGGGCGGCAACGGATACGTGGAGGAGTCCGGGATGCCCCGGCTCTACCGCGAGGCACCGCTGAACTCGGTGTGGGAGGGCTCGGGCAACGTCGTTGCCCTCGACGTCCTGCGGGCGCTGGTTCGCGAGCCGGCCTCCGTAGAGGCCTACTTCGCCGAGGTGGCGCTGGCCGACGACCCCCGCATCACGGCCGAGATCGCCCGCGTGCACGCGCTGCTGGCCAACCCGGCGACGCTGGAGCTACAGGCACGCCGCCTGGTCGAGCGGCTCGCGCTGCTGCTGGAGGGCTCCCTGCTCGTACGGCACGCCCCAGCCGCAGTCGCCGATGCCTTCTGCGTCTCCCGGCTGGCCGGCGATCGGGGCGCGGCCTTCGGGACGCTACCTCCGGGGCTGGACCTCGCCCCGATCCTCGAGCGGGCGACCCCGCAGTGCTGAGAAGTCGTGACCCGGCTCAGCGGTCGACAGTGCTCATGTCCGGGTAGCGGTCACCTTGGACGGCCTCCACCGGTACGGCGGCCGCGAGGCGCGACAGGTCCTCGGGGGTGAGCCGGAGCTCGCTGGCTGCCGCGTTCTGCTCCAGGTAGGTCCGTCGCTTCGTTCCCGGGATCGGTACGACGGGGTCGCCCTGCGCCAGCACCCACGCCAACGCGAGCTGGCCGGCCGTACAACCCTTCTCGACGGCCAGCGCGGTCACCGCGTCGACGAGGCGGAGGTTGGCCGCGATCGCCTGCTCGCCGAAGCGCGGGTTGTGCCGGCGGAAGTCGTCCTCGGGCAGGTCCTGCAGCGAGGTGATCGCGCCGGTGAGGAATCCCCGGCCGAGCGGGGAGTAGGCGACCAGCCCGACCCCGAGCTCGCGGAGCGTCGGCAGCACGGAGCGCTCGATGTCCCGGCTGAACAGGCTGTACTCGCTCTGCACGGCGGCGATCGGGTGCACCGCCACCGCGCGCCGCAACGTGTCCGCAGAGCACTCCGACAACCCGAGGTGGGAGACTTTCCCGGCGGCGACCAGGTCCGACATCGCCCCGACGGTCTCCTCGATCGGAACCTCGCTGTCGACCCGGTGCTGGTAGTACAGGTCAATGTGGTCTACGCCGAGGCGCTCGAGCGAGGCGTCGCAGCTGGCCTTGACGTAGGCCGCGTCGCCGCGGATGCCCAGCCGGGCGCCCCCGTCCCCCCGGACGATGCCGAACTTGGTCGCAAGCTGGACCTCGTCCCGACGGCTGGCGATCGCTCTGCCGACGAGCTGCTCGTTGGTGAAGGGTCCGTACATGTCGGAGGTGTCGAGGAAGGTCACGCCCAGGTCGAGGGCGCGCGCGATGGTGGCCAGCGACTCGGTGTCGTCACCCGCGCCGTAGAACTCGCTCATGCCCATGCAGCCGAGCCCCTGCGCGGAGACGACGAGGCCGTCGCCGAGGGTCCGAGATGTCTGTGTCATCACCCCACTGTGCACCAGACGCGACACCGGCTGCCGCTGATGCTGGCCCTGCACTAGCGTCGGCTGGGTGCCGCCCCGCCCCCGCGCCCCCAGGACCGCCCAGCCGTCGTACGCCGTCGAACGCGCCCGTCTCGACAACGGCCTGCGGGTCGTGATCAGCCCCGACCGGACCAGCCCGGTCGTCGCGGTGGCCGTCTACTACGACGTCGGCATGCGCAGCGAGCCGCAGGGCCGGACGGGGTTCGCGCACCTGTTCGAGCACCTGATGTTCCAGGGCTCGGCGAACCTTGGCAAGACCGAGCACTTCACCTACGTGCAGGGCAGCGGCGGCAGCCTGAACGGCTCGACCCACGTGGACTACACCAACTACTACGAGGTGCTGCCGAGCAGCGCGACCGAGCGTGCGCTGTTCCTCGAGGCCGACCGGATGCGTTCGATCGCGCTGACGCAGGACAACCTGGACAACCAGGTGGCGGTCGTCCAGAACGAGATCCGGGTCAACGTCCAGAACCGGCCGTACGGCGGGTTCCCGTGGCTGTCCATGCCACCGGTGCTGTTCGACTCCTTCGCCAACTCCCACGACGGCTACGGCTCTTTCGTGGACCTCGAGGCCGCGACGGTGCAGGACGCCTCGTCGTTCTTCGACCGCTTCTACGCCCCGGGCAACGCTGTCCTGGTCGTCGCCGGTGACGTCGAGGTCGATCAGGTCCTGACCTGGGTGAGCGAGCAGTACGCCGACATCCCGGCCCGCGACGTCCCGCCGCCGCCGGAGTTCCCGGAGCCGGCCCTGACGGCCGAGCGGCGCTCGGTGGTCCAGGACCGGCTCGCTCCTGCGCCGGCGCTCGCGATGGCCTGGCGCACAACCGATCCGGCCGACCTGCCGGCCTACCTGCCGTACGTGGTGTTGGCCGAGGTGCTCACCGACGGCGACGCGGCCCGTTTGCAGGACCGGCTGCTCATGCGGGACCGGACCGCGACCAGCGTTGGCGGCTACCTCGGGATCATGGGGGACGCGCTGGATGCCCGGGACCCCACGCCGCTCGTGCTCGAGGTGCACCACCCGAGCGAGGTACCAGTCGACCGGATCGTCGCGACGGTCGACGAGGAGATCGCGCGGCTCGCCAGGGACGGCCTGGACGGCCCCGAGGTCGACCGCACCGTGGCCCGGATCGTGGCCCGCTACCTGCGCGAGATCGACTCCGTGCTCGGGCGGGCGACCCAGATGGCGGTGTTCGAGCAGCAGCGCGGCCGGGCCGAGCTGGTCAATGAGCTACCCGGGCTGCTCGCCGCGGTGACCCCGGCCGCCGTACAGGTCGCCGCCGGGACGCTTGGCCGCGACAACCGCGCCGTGCTCGAGCTGCGCCCCGAGGAGTCCGCATGACCGCAACGATGCCGGCGGTCGCCGCCGCCACCGCCGCCAATGCCGCCACCGGCACCCCGCCCCGCGCCGTGCCGCCGCTCGCGACGGCGCGGCCCGTCAAGCTCCCCACCGTCAGCGACACCGTGCTCGACAACGGCCTGCGGGTGCTCGCCGTGCGCCGTCCTGGTGTGCCGTTGGCCGAGCTGCGGCTGCGGATCCCGTTCGCCGGGCCGCGTCGCAGGGGTGGCGGCGCACACGTCGCCCGGGCGCAGCTGCTCGGGGACACCCTGCTGATGGGCACCGACCGCCGGACGGCCCTGGAGCTTGCGATCGACGTACAGGCCCTCGGTGGTCAGCTGTCGGCCAGTACCGACGCCGACCGACTCGGCCTGGCCGGTTCGGTCCTGACGAGCGGCCTGCCGGCGCTGCTGGAGCTGCTCGGCGAGGTCCTGACCGGCGCGAGCTACCCCCAGCAGGAGGTCGAGGGGGAGCGCGACCGGCTCGTGCAGGAGCTCGCCATCTACCGCAGCAGCGCCGGCGTCGTCGCGCGTGAGGCCCTGCTGCACCGGATGTACGCCGACCACCCCTACGGACTGGACCTGCCCTCGGCGGAGCAGGTGCAGGCCGTCCGTGCCAAGCAGCTCAGGAGCATGCACGCCGAGCGGGTCGCCCCTGCCGGCAGCATCCTCACCATCGTCGGCGACCTCACGCCGGCGAAGGCGACAGCGCTGGTGCAGCAGGCGCTCTCGGGCTGGACCGCCGAGGTGTCAGCACGGTCCACCCCGGCCGTGCCCCAGCAGGCCGGGCACACTGCGCTGCTCGTCGATCGGCCCGGTGCCGTGCAGACCACGATCCGGATGGGTGGCCAGGCGCCCGCGCGAACCGACCCCGACCACGCCGCCTTCACCCTCGCCAACCTGGTGTTCGGCGGCTACTTCAGCTCGCGCTGGGTCTCCAACATCCGCGAGGACAAGGGCTACACCTACAGCCCGCACTCCGGCGTCGAGTACCCGCAGGCCGGCTCACGGGTGGTCGCCGGAGCCGACGTCGCCACCGCGGTGACGGCGCCCGCGCTGCTCGAGACGCTGTACGAGCTCGGCCGGATCGCGACGGTTCCGGTCGGCCAGGCCGAGCTCGACCAGGCCCGGCGGTACGCCGTGGGCAGCCTGGCGCTGTCGACGTCGTCCCAAGCCGGACTGGCCGGCACCCTGAGCCAGCTGGCCGGCGCCGGGCTCGGCATCGAGTGGCTGCGCGACCACCCGCGCGCCCTCGCCGCCGTCGGCGTGGACGACGTGCTGGCCGCCGGCGACCGGTGGCTTGCCCCGACGCGGCTGACGCCGGTCCTGGTCGGTGACAGCACCGTCGTCGAGGGGCCGCTGCGCTCGCTGGTGGACCTCGAGCTCGGATGAGGACGCCGGCGCTGTCCCGCGCGACGGTGGACCGCGACGCCGCCACCCGGGACGACCCAGCCGCACTCGAGTCCGCCTGGGCGAGGGCGAAAGTGCTCGTGGTCGATGACGGCTCGGCGCTCGTCGAGGGCACCGACCTGCTGCTGCTCGACGCCGGGAAGGCGCCCGACGGGGACCGCCTCTACCTCGGCGCGCAGGACGGCCAGGCCTACTTCGCTGTCGCCGCCCCGCTGGCCAGGCGTGCAGGTGCCTCGGCGCGCTCCCTGCGCGACGTAGGCGCCCAGCTCGGGGACCGCGACTCCGGCCTGTTCGTCCACGCCGTCGGGCTCGCGAACTGGCACGCCACGCACACGCACTGCCCTCGCTGCGGAGCCCCCACCGTGAGCACCCGCGGAGGCGCCGTCCGGCAGTGCACCGCTGACGGCACCGACCACTTCCCGCGCACCGACCCCGCAGTCATCGTGCTGGTCAGCGACGGCGCCGACCGCTGCCTGCTCGGCCGCCAAGCAGTCTGGCCCGCCGGCCGCTACTCGACGCTCGCCGGTTTCGTCGAGCCCGGTGAGAGCGCCGAGGCTGCGGTTGTACGGGAGGTCGGTGAGGAAACGGGCGTCCTCGTCCGCGACGCGGTCTACCAGGGCAGCCAGCCCTGGCCGTTCCCGGCCAGCCTGATGCTCGGCTACCGCGCGTTCTGCGACGGCGACGCGGTCCCGTACGCCAAGGACGGCGAGCTCGAGCACGCCCGGTGGTTCACCCGCGACGAGCTGCGCGACGGCCGGGCGATGCTGCCCACGCCCGTGTCCATCGCCTACCGCCTGATCACCGAGTGGCTGGAGGACGCGTGAGCTGTCGATGCCGGCCGGAGCGTCAGGGCCAGCGCACGGCCGGCCGCAGTGGGTCCTCGGCGCGGACCAGGACGTCGCAGACGTGCCCCGGCCCGACCAGCACGTCGTAGGACGCAAAGGCCGGCAGCTGCCACTGCGGAACGCCTCGACGCCGCAGCGCGCCGGCCGAGAGCGCTACGTGCACGACAGCCTCGGCGGGCAGGCCCAGCCCGAGCAGGAAGATCCCGTCCACCAGCAGGACCGACCGGTCGGGTACCGGCTGGCGTACAGCCCGGGCGGAGCGGTCCCGGTCCACGTCCCACAGCCGGGGGAGCACCCAGCCGCCGGCCGCCGGGTCGAGCACCTCCCGCCGCAGAGCAGGCGCGTCGAGCCAGTCGTCCCGGAAGGCGTCCGGGACCTCCCGACCGTGCTCCAGCCGCTGGCCGGCCGGACGCCAGAACTCCCGCGAGCAGATCCGGACCGGTGGCCGTCCCGCCGCGGCCAGGCCGGCAACGAGATCGTCGGCGAGCAGGTGCGAGCCCACACCGTCCAGCAGGACGCGGGCAGCGCCCGGCAGCCCGACGATCCGGTCCACCAGCCCGGCCGCGAGGGCCGACGGGCTCGTCGGCTCGAGCGTCAGCGGCGCCCGGCCAGCTCGGGCGGCAGCGGCGTCGAGCTGTCCGACGCCGAGTGCACGACCTGCTTGGCCACGTCGTGCACCTTGCGGCCTCGGGACCGGGCGACCTTGCGCAGCCGCTCGAAGGCGTCCCGGGGAGTGCTGCCTTGCCGTTCGGTGAGCACCCCGATGGCTTGCTCGACCACGACCCGGGCGGCCAGGGCGTGCTCGAGCTGGTGGACCGACAGGCGCAGCTGGCCGACCTCGTCGAGCGGCTTGTCCGTCCGGGCCGGACGTCCGCCCGGACTGATCTCCCCGGAGAGCAGGTCGGCCAGGACCATGGCGCTCGTGAGGTCCTCGGTCGATTCGCCGGCGACCTCCCAGCCGCCGTCGGAGCGTCGCCGGATGAGAACCCCCTGTGCGGCGAGCGGGCCGAGATGGGTCGAGATCACTTGGGCCAGCTGGCGCAGCACCTCGATCGTCTCCTCCGGCACATCGACGTTGTTGCGGTCGATGCCGCAGAGCGTCGCGACGACCTGCCCGCCGGCGTCCCGCACCGGCACCCCGACGTAGGACGAGATCCCGAGCTCGGCGCGGATCGGCGTGTCGGCGTACGCGGGGTCCCGCTCCGCGTCCGAGGTCGTCGACGGTGCGCCGGCAAGCAGCCGGTGGCAGAACGAGTCGCTGCGCTCGGCCGAGCGGCCCTGCTCCACCCCCGGCCACTGGGCGGTGGCATGGACCTTCTCGAAGGTGAACCTCCGGTCGCTGAGGCCACCGAGGAAGACGACCTCCATCCCGACGAGCGAGGCCGCCGCCGACAGGACGGCGTCGATCGCGGGGTGGGTGAGCTGGGGCGCGGACACGGTTGCTCCTGAGGCAGGGGTCATCTCGTCGGCAAAGTGTCGCCCACCCGCCCCGGGAAGTCACACGTCGTGAACCCCGTGTTCACCAAGGTTCACCCGGCGAGCTTGTCCTTCACCTGGGCCAGGCTCGGGTTGGTCAGCGCGGTGCCGTCCGGGAAGACCACCGTCGGTACGGTCTGATTTCCACCGTTGACCTGCATCACGTAGTCCGCAGCGGCCGGGTCCTGCTCGATGTCCACCGTGGCGTAGCCCACGCCCTCGCGGTCCAGCTGCTTCATGAGGCGGTGGCAGTAGCCGCACCAGGACGTGCTGTAGATCGTCATCTGGTCCGGGACGCTCATCTGGTCAGGCACTGCAGGCTCCTCACGCCGGTTGGTGTCGTGGCCATCAACACCGCTGCCGGCCCCGGGCCTTCCCACCTGGGACACTGTCGCGGTGACCCCGGACGCGCTGCTGGAGGCGCTCGACCCTGAGCAGCGTGCAGCCGTACGAGCGGTCTCCGGTCCGGTCTGCATCCTCGCCGGTGCAGGGACGGGCAAGACGCGCACCATCACCCACCGAGCGGCCTATGCCGTGCAGTCGGGAGCCGTCGCGCCCGGAGCGATGCTGGCCGTGACGTTCACCGCCCGGGCTGCGGGGGAGATGCGCACCCGCCTGCGTCAGCTGGGGGCCGGTGGGGTGCAGGCACGCACGTTCCACGCCGCGGCGATGCGCCAGCTGGGCTACTTCTGGCCACGAACCGTGGGAGGCGCCCCGCCGACCCTGCTCACCAACAAGTTCGGGCTGGTCGGCAACGCGGCGGCCAGGGCCCGGCTGCGGCCCGGCACCAGCGAGGTCCGTGACCTGCTCAGCGAGCTGGAGTGGGCGACCTGCACGCTCATCAGCCCCGAGGGCTACCCGTCGGCCGCCCTGGCCGCCGGACGGACCCCGCCGTACGACGCGGCGGTCGTCGCCCAGGTCTATGCCGGGTACCGCGACCTCAAGCAGTCCCAGGGCGTGGCGGACTTCGACGACATGCTCTTGCTGACTGCTGGCATTCTCGAGGAGCACCGGGACGTCGCCGAGCAGTTCCGGGCCCAGTACCGCAGCTTCGTCGTGGATGAGTACCAGGACGTGACGCCGCTGCAGCAGCGCCTGCTCGACGCCTGGCTGGGGGACCGCGACGACCTGTGCGTCGTGGGGGACGCCCACCAGACGATCTACAGCTTCACCGGGGCGACACCGGCCTACCTGCTGGACTTCCGGCGCCGCTACCCCGCCGCTACCGAGGTCCGTCTGGTCCGGGACTACCGCTCCACCCCGCAGGTCGTCGGGCTGGCCAACGGCGTCATCGCCGCGGCGTCGAGCGGCCAGGCCCGGCTCGAGCTCGTCGCCCAGCGTCCGGCCGGTCCGGCCCCGTCGTTCAGCGAGCACGCCGACGAACCCGCCGAAGCCCTCGCGGTGGCGCAGCGCTGCCGGTCGCTGATCGCCGCCGGTACCCCGGCCAGTGAGATCGCCGTGCTGTACCGGATCAACGCCCAGTCGGCCGCGTACGAGACCGCGCTGTCGGAGGTGGGGGTGCCCTACCTCATCCGCGGCGGGGAGCGCTTTTTCGAGCGGGCCGAGGTGCGCGAGGCCCTGCTGCTGCTGCGCGGTGCCGGTCGGGCGGCCGACGCCGACGCTCCCAGCGGCCTGCCGGACGCCGTCGCCGACGTCCTGCGCCATGTCGGGGACTGGTCCCCTGGTACGCCGCCCGCCGGCGCCGGCGCCGTCCGGGAGCGGTGGGAGTCCTTGGCCGCCCTGCACCGGCTCGCCGTCGACCTAGCGGCCGCTGACCCGGCGGCTGGGCTCCGGGAACTGACCGCCGAGCTGGAGGAGCGCGCCTCGGCCGCGCACGCACCGACCGTCGACGGCGTCACCCTTGCCTCGCTGCACGCGGCCAAGGGCCTGGAGTGGGACGCCGTCTTCCTGGTCGGCCTGGTCGACGGCACGCTGCCGCTGGTCCACGCCGACTCGCCCGCCCAGGTCGAGGAGGAGCGGCGCTTGCTGTACGTCGGCGTGACGCGCGCCCGCGAGCACCTGTGGCTGTCCTGGGCGCTGGCCCGCAGCCCCGGCGGCCGGGCCTCCCGCCGGCCCTCACGCTTTCTGGACGGGCTGCTGTGCGGGGTGGACTCCCAGGCCGTCGGCCGGAGCGCGCTCAAGCCGGCCCGCGCGTCCAGGTCAGGGCCGATCGCCTGTCGAGTCTGTGGCGCAGCGCTCGCCGTCGCCGTGGACCGCAAGCTCGGCCGTTGCTCCACCTGCCCCAGCGACCGCGACGACGTCCTGTACGACGCGCTGCGCGAGTGGCGCGCCGGCCGGGCGAAAGAGCTCGGTCAGCCGGCGTACTGCGTGTTCACCGACGCGACGCTGGCCGCGATCGCGGAGCAGAAGCCCGGCGTAGTAAGGGATCTGGTGAAAATCCCGGGTATCGGCCAGGCGAAGCTGGACAAGTTCGGACAGGACGTGCTGGCTCTCGTCGGAGCCAGCGGCTGAGCTGTTCGCGGTAAATGCCTTGTCCTGCTGGGGCGGGCCGCTCTACCCTTCTGTCACGACGTCGGCGGCTGCCGACGGACCCGACGCGCAGGAGGTGTGACATGGCCAGCTGGACGCTTCTCACCCCCGCCCTGCTCTGCGAGCAGCACGCCATCGCGCCGACGTCCCCGCGTCCGCACGGCAGCGCTCTGCCCAATGCTGCCCAGCTCAATGCTGCCCTGCCCGTTGTTGCTCTGTCCGTTGCCAGCATGCCGGCCAGCACGTCCTACGCCGGCATCGATGCGGGCTTCGGCAAGGGCAGAGCCCCGCCTCGTGGTCGACCGGTCTGACACCAGACCAGCAGACACGAGGCCGCGGAACCCACTTGGGATCCGCGGCCTCTTCGCTTTTTCCGACCTCCGCACAACCCGAACGCCGCACGTCTCGCACACCCGCAGCACGACCGGCCAGCTGAGACCCAGCAGGCCACCCGTCACGAGGAGGTGACACTGATGTCCGTCCACCTGACCGACAACCCGACCGCGCTCGACGCGCTCGCCGCTGGACCCGCCACGTCTGGACCCGCGACGTCCGTACCGGCCACGTCGAACTCGGCCGAGCTGGAGCACGTCGCTCCCGGCAGGTCGAGGGGACTGCCCTGCCACGCGGTCGACCCCGACCTGTGGTTCGCGGAGTCCCCGGCCGACGTGGAGACGGCCAAGGGCCTGTGCTTGCCGTGCCCACTGCGGCAGCCGTGCCTGGCCGGCGCCCTCGAGCGCCGCGAGCCGTGGGGCGTCTGGGGCGGCGAGCTCGTGCTCGCCGGCGTCGTCGTACCCCGCAAGCGGCCCCGTGGCCGCCCTCGCAAGACCGAGCTGGCCGCGTGAGCAGCTCGCCCATCCGCTACCCGTACCGGAGCACCCTGATGAACCTCGTCCTGCCTGAACAGACCGCGCACCTGCTGGTGCACGAACGACAACAGCGGGCGGCCGCCGACGGCCGCGCGCAGCGCCTGCTCGCCGTACGGCGGTGGCAGCGGCGCAAGGACGCCGCCGACCAACGGCTGCGCCTGGCCCGGTGGACCGGGCTGGGCGCAGCGGTCCGCCGTACCCTGGCCGGCGTGCCGCAGCCGACGCGAACCCTGACCCCGCACGTCTCCCCGGGCACCTCGGGCGACCTGCGCGCGCGGGCCCTCGAGGTACTTCTCCACCGGGATCTCGAGCACGTGGTCGATCTCGTCTGCTGGCGCGAGGGCGAGTTCGTGCACGTCGCGGACAGCCGGGGCCACAGCACGCGGGCCCGCGACGGGGTCGCGGTCGTGCTCACCGGCCGGGACCCCGTCGCCGTGCAGGACCCGCTGCGCGACGACGGCTACCCGTTCGCGGCCGTACGCCTGCACTCGCTGTTCGCCGACCCCCGCGCGCCCGACCTCGCCGTGGTGCATACGGGCACCCACCACTGGCCCGAGCGCGGCGGCCATCTCGGCGAGCACGGCTCGTTGGGAGCTGCGCAGTCCCGCGCGCCGTTCCTGCTGTCCGGCGCCGGCGTGTCCGGGCGGGGGATCCTCGAGCGCGCCGTGCGCACCGTCGACGTGGGCGCCACGCTCGCGAGGCTCGCGGGGGCGTCGTACGCCGGGATGGACGGCCGTCCGGTCGAGCTCGCGGTGCCCGGCGCGAAGCACGTCGTCGGACTGTTGTGGGACGGCGCACCCAGCGCGGACCTGCTGGCCCAGACCGCCGCCGGCGCGCTGCCGAACGTCGCCCGGCTCCTGGCCAAAGGGTGCGCGCTGCGTGGCGGCGCCATCGCGGAGTTCCCCAGCGTCACCCTGGTGAACCACACCTGCGCGCTGACCGGCGTCGGGCCCGGCCGGCACGGCATCGTCAACAACGCCTTTTACGACCGGGAGAGCGGCGAGCAGGTCGTACCGAACTCCAGCGACACCTGGCACCGCGCGATGGACTGGCTCCGACCCGGTACGACGACGGTGTTCCAGCGGCTGCCCGCCGGCGCAGTCAGTGCCTGCGTGAACGACCCTGTCGACGCCGGGGCGACGTACTCGACGTTCGCCCTCATCCGGGAGATGACCGGCACCGGGACGTCCCTGGTCGGCAGCCTGCCGCCCGCAAGCGCCGACCCGCGGGCGACCCAGGAGCACGTCGAAGGCAACAGCGACTACGCGTGGGGCTCGCAGATCGACGACAGTGGCCTACAGCAGGTCTTCGGCCTGTGGCGCGAAGGGACCCCGCCCGCCCTCACGTGGTGGAACACCACGCTGACCGATGGCGCGCACCACGCCGGTGGCCCCGGCTCGGCGATCGCCCGGGCCGGGCTGCGTGACGCGGACGCCCGGCTCGGAGTGTGGCTCGACCTGGTCGAGCAGCGAGGACTGCTCGAGGACACCGTGGTGCTGCTGACCGCCGACCACGGCATGCAGGCTGCGGACCCGGCGTGCATCGGTGACTGGGACAAGGCGCTCACCAACGCCGGCATCCCCTACCGCGACGAGGCGTACGGCTTCCTCTACCTCGGGGAGGACGTCGCGCTCGCTGGGCCCTGAAACGGCTCGGACCAGGGCCGTTGTGGCGAGGGCTCGGCAAGTTCGGCGCGCAAGACGTTCATGCACCGGTCGCTACCTGCCGGTGCGCTCGCGGTGCTTGCATCCCGGCCAGCAGCAGGGCCGACACTGGCCTTCCTCCAGCTCTTCCTGCGTCCGACGAATGCGGCGTTCTCGGGTCATCTCCTGCTTGGCATCCTCCACCCAACAGATGAACTCGTTGCGCGCCAAGGGCGTAATGTCCTTCCAGGCAACGAGTGTCGTGGTGTTGGCGATGAGCGCCTTGCGCAGGTCTGCAGGCAGCTCATGCACCACCCCACCGGGCACTCGCTGGCTGTTCACGGGGATAAGGTAGCGGGCTGGAAGCGAGCCCGTTTCACCATCGGATCTGTTGGTCAATCGGCTGGGTGGGTCAGCGGCGATCGCAGAGCGAACGCATGCTCGCAGATGCATGGCCAGAGCTCAGTGGTAGCCGGTGGCGACCAGGCGACCTCGTCCAGCTCGTCACTGTCGTTCGGGTGCGGCAACCTCGCCGACTTCGACGCCCTGCTGTCGCGACCACCGTGATTGGTGCGACCAGCGTCGAGCAACGCGACACCAGTCTGGCCCGGCCGACCTGCAACTACCCGCCCAGACGTTGGACTCCTTCAGCACGGTCAGCCAGCCTGCGCTCCAGCCCCCAGCCCCAGCCGCTGGCATCCGCTGACCGGGCGCAGGACGAAACACCCCGGCCTGCTTACGCCTTGTACCAAGCATGACCTCCATCGCGATCGTCGGAGCAGGAGCAGGACTCGGGGCAGCAGTGGCCCGGCGGTTCGGGGCGGAAGGCTTTGCCGTCGGGCTGATCTCGCGGCACCAGGGGCGGCTGGACGCCCTGGCCGACGAGCTGGTGGGCCACGGCGTACCGGCCCAGGGCTTCACTGCCGACGTCCGCGACCCGGCGTCCATCGCCCGGGCGCTGGAGCAGGTGACCGAGACCCTCGGGCCGATCGAGGTGCTGCAGTACAGCCCGCTGCCGCAGAAGGACTTCATGCGCCCGGTGCTGGAGACCACCCCAGCGGACCTCGTGGGGCCGGTCGAGTTCTCCATCTACGGGTCCGTCGCGGCGGTGCACCAGGTGCTGCCGGGTATGCGCTTCCTGGGCAAGGACCGCGGCACCATCTTGTTCGTCAACGGCGGGTCGGCGGTGACGCCGGGCCGGGGCGTCACCGGCACCTCCGTGGCGTTCGCCGGGCAGGCCGCCTACGCCCAGTTGCTCAACGAGGTCCTGGGTGAGGAGGGCATCCAGGTGTCGCAGCTCATCATCGGCGGACGCATCATCGCGGGGGATCCCGAGAAGGACTCTGATGTGTTGGCCGGGCACCTGTGGGCCCTGCACACCGGGCGGAACCGCTTCCGCCACCAGGTCAGCGCCGACTGACCGGGCTGTCCATCCGACCATCACCTGCATTCGCATCCGCCGCCATCTTGAGGAGACGTGCATGACCGCCAAGACCTGGTTCATCACTGGAACGTCCCGCGGCTTTGGCCGCGAGTGGGCAGAGGCCGCCCTGGAGCGCGGCGACTCCGTTGTAGCCACCGCCCGTGATGCCGGCAGCCTGGACGACCTCGTTGCCACGTACGGCGAGCAGGTTCTCCCGCTCTCGCTGGACGTGACCGACCGCAAGGCCGTGTTCGCCGCAGTCGCCCGGGCGCACGAGCACTTCGATCGGCTCGACGTAGTGGTGAACAACGCCGGCTACGGCCAGTTCGGGATGGTCGAGGAACTCAGCGAGGCGGAGTCCCGCGAGCAGATCGAGACCAACCTGTTCGGGGCGCTGTGGGTCACGCAGGCGGCGCTGCCCTTCCTGCGCGCACAGGGCAGCGGCCACATCCTCCAGGTTTCCTCGATAGGGGGGATCTCCGCGTTCCCGACCGTAGGGATCTACCACGCCTCGAAGTGGGCGCTGGAGGGCTTCAGCCAGTCCCTCGCGCAGGAGGTGGCGGGCTTCGGCATCAAGGTCACGCTCATCGAGCCCGGCGGGTACTCCACCGACTGGGGCGGCAGCTCGGCCAAGCACGCCACCGAACTGCCCGCGTACGACGGGGTCCGCAAGCAGGCCGCGAACCGGCCCAGCCGGGGCGGCACCCCGGGCGACCCGGTGGCGACCAGGGCGGCCGTACTCACCTTGGTGGACTCCGACGAGCCGCCGCTGCGCGTGTTCTTCGGCGAGACGCCGCTGGCGATCGCCACAGCGGACTACCAGTCCCGGCTGGCGACCTGGAACCAGTGGCAGTCGCTGTCCGTGGCCGCCCACGGCGGCCAGGCCTGAGCCGAAGGTCCGCGAGCGGGGCGTGCAGGAGGGCGAGCATTCTCTGGCGCCGTTGTCTTGACTGATTCCAGTGAAGCTCGCATACTCGGGTGCAGTGAAGGCCAACGATGTTTTAGAGGCGCCAGCGCTGTTGCGCGCGGCCGGCCTGCGCGTGACCAGCCCCCGTGTCGCGGTTCTCGTGGCGCTGCACGAGCATCCGCACTCGACGGCCGACACCGTTGCCCGGCGCGCGCGCGATGCCCTGGGCTCGGTGTCGACCCAGGCGGTGTACGACGTACTTGCCGCGTGCACGCAGGCCGGGCTGGTGCGGCGCATCGAGCCCGCCGGCTCACCCGCGCGGTATGAGACGCGCACGGCAGACAACCACCATCATCTGGTGTGCCGAGCCTGCGGCACCGTCGCCGATGTCGATTGTGCGCTCGGGGAAACTCCCTGCTTGACGCCCTCCCCGGAGCACGGCTTTGCTTTGGACGAGGCCGAAGTCGTGTTCTGGGGCTACTGCCCCACCTGCCAGACCATCCGCGCAAGACCGAAGGAGAACTGATCATGACGGCACCAACCAACGGCCACACCACCAGCAACGCTGGTATCGGAGTGGCCAGTGACGAGCACTCGCTGACCCAGGGCACCGGTGGCGGGATCTTGATGCAGGACCACTACCTGCTCGAGAAGATGGCGCAGTTCAACCGCGAGCGGGTGCCGGAGCGGGTCGTGCACGCCAAGGGCGGCGGCGCGTTCGGCGAGTTCGTGGTGACCGAGGACGTCAGCCGCTACACCAAGGCCGACTTCCTGCAGCCTGGCAAGCGCACCGAAATGCTGGCAAGGTTCTCCACGGTCGCCCCGGAGTCCGGTGGTTCCGACACCCAGCGCGACCCGCGCGGGTTCTCCCTGAAGTTCTACACTGAGCAGGGCAACTACGACCTGGTCGGCAACAACACGCCGGTGTTCTTCGTTAAGGACCCGATGAAGTTCCAGGACTTCATCCGCAGCCAGAAGCGCCTGCCCGACTCGGGGCTGCGCAGCAACGACATGCAGTGGGACTTCTGGACGCTGTCGCCGGAGTCCGCCCACCAGGTGACCTGGCTGATGGGTGACCGTGGCCTGCCGAAGTCCTGGCGGCACATGAACGGCTACGGCTCGCACACCTTCCAGTGGATCAACGCCGCCGGCGAGAAGACGTGGGTGAAGTACACGATCAAGACCGACCAGGGCAACGAGCACCTCACCCAGGCAGAGGGCGACGTCCTGGGCGGGACCTCGCCGGACCACCACCGCCAGGACCTGTTCGGCTCGATCAAGAACGGCGACTTCCCGAGCTGGACCATGTTCGTGCAGGTGATGCCGGAAACCGCCGCCGAGGGCTACCGCTTCAACCCGTTCGACCTGACCAAGGTGTGGCCGCACGCGGACTACCCGCTGATCAAGGTCGGGACGATGACCCTGAACCGCAACCCGGAGAACTTCTTCGCCCAGATCGAGCAGAGCTCGTTCGAGCCGTCGAACTTCGTCCCCGGCATCGACACCAGCCCGGACAAGATGCTGCTCGGTCGCCTGTTCTCCTACCCGGATGCGCACCGCTACCGCATCGGCACGAACTACACGCAGCTGCCGGTGAACGCCCCCAAGGCCCAGGTCAACTCCTACTCCAAGGACGGCGCCATGCGCTATGCCTGGAACGACCCGAGCATCCCGGTGTACGCGCCGAACTCTCACGGCGGCCCGGCGGCCGACGTGGCGAAGTTCGACGACGGAGCCGGCTGGTCGGCCGGCGGAGACATGGTGCGCTCGCCGTACATCCTGCACGCCGAGGACGATGACTGGGGACAGGCCGGCACGATGGTCCGCGAGGTGCTCGACGACGCGGCCCGTGAGCGGCTGGTCGGCAACATCAGCGGCCACCTGCTCAACGGCGTCACCGAGCCGGTGCTGGCCAAGGCCTTCCAGTACTGGAGCAATGTCGATGCCGACCTCGGCAAGAAGGTCGAGGAGGCAGTCCGCTCCCAGCAGGACCAGGAGGCTCCCACCACCGGGCAGAGCCCGACCACCCCGCACAGCGAGGCCGCCAAGGTCTAAACCCTGGGCGCCGCTGTCACGTCGGGCCATGGGCTCGACGTGACAGCGGTCATCGCTCGTCTCAACATCCAGCCGGTCCGGTCTGCCACGGGTATAGCCTCGCGGCCCTTGTCGGCAAAAGGGGAATCATGGCGTACGAGGTAGCAGCGAACCTGGATGACATCGAGCTCGGGGAGACGTTGCTCGTGGAGTTGTCCGAACCCGTCTGCCTGATCCGACTGGATGAGCAGGATGTGCGCGCCATCCACAACACGTGCACGCACCAGCAGCAGCCCTTGCACGAAGGCACCGTCGAGGACGACGGGACTCTGGTCTGTGCCGCCCACGCAGCCAGGTTCAACCTGACGACAGGTGAGTCCATCGGCATCCCCCAGGTCGACAACATCCCGGTGTACGCCTGCAAGATCGAGAATGGTTCCGTCCTGGTCGATCTGGAGCAGCAGACCAACGCCGCCGGCTGACGGGAGCCGATCGCGTTCCGGCGGTCCTACTCGGGCTGGTCGTCCTCGCCGCGATCGCTGAGGCTGGGATCCGTGGGGATCAGAGCGGCGTCGGTGGCTGGCGCGTCCGCGGACGTGTCCGGACTGACCTTCTCGGCCGTGTTCTGATCGTGGAGAAACGCAGGGCTGTCCGGTTCGGGCGCGCCGTCGACACTGGAGGGCGCGTCCTTGTTTTCATCTGCCATGACGCGACGGTACGCGCCAGAGCCCCCGGCGCCAAGCCTCTGGCAGGTAGGTCGCCGTGCCGACTCGTCGCTCACCCGGTCGACGGCAGGCGCTGAGCGACCAGCTCGACCTCGAACCCGGACGTGCTCGCCAGGTATGCGGCGTAGTGCGCCGCGCCACCGGCGTGCGGGTGGCGGTCGGGAAACAGCACCGTCCAGCCATGGGCGGGCGCCTCGGTGGCCATCGCCTCGACGAACTGCTCGGTCCCGGCATGGAAGGCGAGGTGATTGAGCCCGGCACGCAGCCGGTCGTGTCGGCCAGACAGGACGGCCGGCCCGGACTCCAGGACGACGTAGAGGCCGAAGCGGCTCCAGCTGATGCCCTGCTCCCAACGGTCTTTCAGGCGGTAGCCCAGGCGCTGGAGTAGCCACCCCCACTCCTGCTCGGCCACCTCGAGGTCCTCCACCCAGAGCTCCAGGTGGTGCACCGCCCCTGACTCGTCCATGCCTGCCACTGTGACAGTCCTTACCCTGTGGTCAGGAAGACCGGAACCCGTAGGGAGCGACCATGACCGAGACACTGCGACCCAGCAGGCCGACCGCAGCCCTGGTCGGTGAGGTGACTCACGACGATGCCGCTGACGTCTTCCCGGTCCTGGGGATGGACCACGTGCGGCTGGCGGTCGGCAACGCCAAGCAGGCCGCGCACTGGTACTGCTCGGCGTTCGGCATGACGCTTGTGGCCTACCGCGGCCCGGAGACCGGCTCGCGGGACCTCACCGAGTACGTCGTGAGCTCCGGCAAGGCGCGCTTCGTCCTGACAGGCGAGGCGCACGTGGGCACCTGGGTCGGTGAGCACGTGCGCGTCCACGGCGACGGCGTGGTCGACCTGGCCCTGGAGGTACCCGACGTCGACGCGGCCGTCTCGTACGCGGTGGGGCAGGGCGCGCGCCTGCTCGACGTGGCGAGGACCACAAGCGACGCCGACGGCGAGGTGCGCACGGCGGCGATCGCCACCTACGGGCAGACCCGGCACACGCTGGTCGACCGTTCTCGTTATACCGGGGTGTTCCTGCCCGGGTTCACTGCCGCACACCAGCGCTTCGGCGCCAAGCCGGCGCACCACCCGAAGCGCTACTTCCAGGCGATCGACCACTGCGTCGGCAATGTCGAGCTCGGCCGGATGGACGAGTGGGTTGGCTTCTACAACCGGGTCATGGGCTTTGTGAACATGAAGGAGTTCATCGGCGACGACATCGCCACTGAGTACTCCGCCCTGATGAGCAAGGTGGTCGCCAGCGGCAACAACCGGGTGAAGTTTCCGCTCAACGAGCCCTCGCCCGGCAAGCGCAAGAGCCAGATCGATGAGTACCTGGAGTTCTACGGCGGCCCCGGCGTCCAGCACATCGCGCTGGCGACCGGCGATATCGTCGAGAGCATCCGGGCTATGACCGAGATGGGCGTGGAGTTCCTGGCGACGCCCGACAGCTACTACGACACGCTCTCGGAGTGGGCCGGTACGACCCGCGTGCCGCTCGAGACCCTTCGGGAGCTCGGGATCCTCGCCGATCGGGACGAGGACGGGTACCTGCTGCAGATCTTCACCAAACCCGTGCAGGACCGGCCGACCGTGTTCTTCGAGCTGATCGAGCGGCACGGCTCGCTCGGCTTCGGCAAGAACAACTTCAAGGCCCTGTTCGAGGCGATCGAACGCGAGCAGGCCCGACGCGGGAACCTCTAGCCGTGGCCCACTACCGCTCGGTCGGCCAGGTCCCGCGCAAGCGGCACACCCAGTTCCGCCAGCCTGACGGCCGGCTTTACGCCGAGGAGCTGATGGGGGAGGAGGGCTTCTCCTCCGACAGCGCGCTGCTCTACCACCGGGAGCTGCCGACGCGCATCTGCCGGGCGGAGCCGGCCGGCCGGGACGCCGGAGAGCTGAGGGCGCAGGAACCGCTGCTGCCACGGCACTTTCGCACCCAGGACCTGGCTGCTGCCGGCGACTTGGTCACGGGCAAGACGCTGCTGCTGGGCAACAGCTCGGTGCGACTGTCCTGGGTCGCCGCGGTCGAGGACTCGCCGCTCTACCGCGACGCCGATGGCGACCTGCTCGTCTACGTGGCGTCCGGGACGGGTCGCCTGGAGTCGGTGTTCGGCGCGCTGCCGTTTGCCACCGGCGACTACGTCCTGGTCCCCGCCGGTACGACGCACCGCTGGGTCGTGGACGACGGCCCGGTCCGAGCACTGGTCGTCGAGGCGCGGGGGCACGTCACGCCGCCGGCGCGCTACCTGTCGGCGCACGGCCAGCTGCTGGAGGGAGCGCCGTTCTGCGAGCGCGACCTGCGCGCGCCCAGCGAACCGCTGCTCGTCGAGGGCGGCGAGACCGACGTTCTCGTACGCCGGAGGGGGGTGCTCACCCGCTATACCTATCCCGCGCACCCGTTCGACGTGGTCGGCTGGGACGGCTGCCTCTACCCGTACGCGCTGTCGATCTTCGACTTCGAGCCGCTGACCGGACGGGTGCACCAGCCGCCGACGGTGCACCAGACGTTCAGCGGGCCCGGCTTCGTGGTCTGCTCGTTCGTGCCGCGCCTGCTCGACTACCACCCCGACGCGGTCCCGATCCCCTACAACCACGCCAATGTCGACAGCGACGAGGTGCTGTTCTACGTCGGCGGCTCGATGGGCAGCCGGGCCGGCAGCGGCATCGAGATCGGGTCGGTGTCGCTGCACCCGGCCGGATTCGTGCACGGCCCACAGCCCGGCGCCGTGGAGAAGTCCCTCGGCCGGGACGCGACCGACGAGCTGGCCGTCATGGTCGACACCTTCGCGCCGCTGGACGTGGCCGCGGACGCCCACCGGTACGAGGCGCCGGAGTACCCCTGGACCTGGGCCCGCTGATTCGCCGGCCGGAGCGGGGGCCCGCGTGACCACGGACTTCGGTCGCGAGGTGCTGCCCTATGGCGTGTTCTCGAGCGGTGGCGGGCGCTGGCGGGTGGGCGTGGCGGTCGACGACGGCGTGCTCGACCTGGCCGAGGCGCTCGGCCCGGAGTGGGAGGTGGCCTCGCTCAACGCGTTCCTGGCCCGTGGCCGGGACTACTGGACAGCGGTGCGCGCCCGGGTCCGGGATGTGCTCGACCGGCCGCTGATCCCTCAAGCGGACGTACGCCTGCACCTGCCGTTCGAGGTGGCTGACTACGTCGACTTCTACGCCAGCGAGCAGCACGCGACCAACCTCGGCCGCATCCTGCGCCCGGACGGCGATGCCTTGCTGCCGAACTGGAAGCACATTCCGGTCGGCTACCACGGACGTGCGGGCACGGTGGTCGTCAGCGGCACCGGCGTCCGGCGGCCGTGCGGAATGAGGGCGCCCGGACCGTCGTACGGACCGTCGCGCAAGCTGGACGTCGAGGTCGAGCTCGGCTTCGTCGTCGGGACACCGTCGACGCTGGGCACGCCGGTTGCCACAAGGGCGTTCGAGGAGCACGTGTTCGGTGTCGTGCTCGTCAACGACTGGAGCGCGCGCGACATCCAGGCCTATGAGTACGCGCCGCTCGGACCGTTTCTGGGCAAGTCCTTCGCCACGTCGGTCTCGCCATGGGTCGTCCCGCTCGAGGCGCTCGACCGGGTGCCGGCGCCGCCGCAGGACCCACCGGTCGCGGTGTACCTGCAGGGCGGGCGGGACTGGGGCCTGGACCTCACCCTGGCCCTCGCGGTGAACGGCGAGGTGGTGTCGCGGCCGCCGTTCACCGGCTTGTACTGGACCGCGCCGCAGCTGCTGGCGCACCTGACCGCCAACGGCGCTGCGCTGCGCACCGGCGACCTGTTCGCCAGCGGCACCGTCTCCGGCGATGGCCGCGACGAGCGCGGGTCGCTTATCGAGCTGACCTGGAACGGCCGCGACCCGCTCGTGCTCGCGGACGGCCGCCGCACGTTCCTGGAGGACGGCGACAAGGTGGTGATCGGCGCGTGGACCGGCCGCGGCCTGCCCTTGGGCGAGGTGACGGGTCGGGTCCTGCCTGCGGGCAGCTGACCCCCCGGCTTCCTGGAACACTGCAGGCATGAGTACTTGCGCGGCTGCGGCCCTTGTCGTGCCGGGGCAGCGGTGAGGCGTGCGGTCGTCCCGGTCCTGCTTGCCGCCGCGCTGCTGACCGGCTGCGGTGGCACGAAGCCGGCCCAGGCCGTGCCGCACTGCGAGGCGGGCGGCTTGACGCTGACCCTCGAGCAGACCGCGAACGCCGCCACGATCGCGGTGGTCGGCAAGCGACTCGCCCTCCCCGACCACGCGATCACGGTGGCGCTGGCCACCGCGTTGCAGGAGAGCGGACTGCGCAACCTGGCGTACGGCGACCGTGACTCACTGGGGTTGTTCCAGCAGCGGCCGTCCCAGGGTTGGGGACCGCCGGCGACCATCCGTACGCCCCGACTTTCCGCGGCGAACTTCTACCGGCGCCTCATACGGATCCCCGGCTGGGCGGCGCTGCCGGTGACGGAGGCCGCGCAGCGCGTCCAGCGCAGCGGTGACGCCGGGGCGTACGCGCAGTGGGAGACCACCGCCCGGATCCTCGCGGTGGCCCTGACCGGGGAGGTCCCGGCCGGCCTCGCCTGCGCCTACCGTCCGGCTGCGCACCCCGTCATAGGCCCGGGGCTCTCGCAGAGCGCCGCCCTGGAGCTGGGCGCCGGAGGCCTCACCCGCTCCGGTGCAGTCCGGTCCTGGACCGCTGCGACCTGGCTTGTCGCGCAGGCGTCGGCGTTCGGCGTGAGCGCCGTCAGCGTGAACGGCCGGACCTGGACACCGGGGTCGGGTGCATGGCGGCCGGACGCGCGGGCCGGGACCGCGCTCACCTACCGCTGAGAGCGCGCCTGTCGGTGTGGGCGGACGAGCACCCCGGTCGGGGTGCTGCTGACAGGATGCGGCGGTGAATGAGTGGTGGCGGACCGCCGTGGTGTATCAGGTGTGGCCGCGCAGCTTCCAGGACAGCGACGGCGACGGGGTGGGCGACCTGCCCGGTGTGCTGCAGCGGCTGGACCACCTGTCCGACCTCGGGGTTGACGTGGTGTGGCTGTCCCCGGTCTTCCCGTCGCCGCAGGTGGACAACGGCTACGACGTGAGCAACTACCAGGATGTCGATCCGCTGTTCGGGTCCCTGGCTGACCTGGACGCCCTGATCCAGGCCCTGCACGCCCGCGGGATGCGCCTGGTGCTCGATGTGGTCCTGAACCACACCTCCGACCAACACCCGTGGTTCATCGAGTCGCGCGGCTCGCGGGAGAGCCCGAAGCGGGACTGGTACTGGTGGCGGGCGCCGGGCGAGGTGCCGGGCGCCGAGCCGAACGCCTGGCAGTCGCTGTTCTCGGGGTCAGCCTGGCAGCTGGACGACGCGACCGGGGAGTACTACCTGCACACCTTTGCTCGTCAGCAGCCGGACCTGAACTGGGAGAGTCCGCAGGTCCGCGCGGCCATGGCCGAGATGCTGTGCTGGTGGGTCGACCGCGGGGTGGACGGCTTCCGGCTCGACGTGATCAGCATGATCTCCAAGGCGCCGGCGAATCTGCTCGGCTTCGGGCCAAGGTTGCACGACTACCTGCGGGAGCTGCACGAGGCGGTCTTCGCCGAGAAGGGGTTGCTGACCATCGGCGAGACGCCTGGGATCAGCGTCGCCCAGGCGCAACGGATGACCGACCCGGCCCGGCGCGAGCTGGACCTGGTCTTGGAGTTCGAGCACGTCTCGCTCGACCAGGGAGCCACCAAGTGGGAGGCCCGGCAGCTGGGGCTGCCGCGGTTGAAGCAGTGCTTCGCCAGGTGGCAGGAAGGGCTCGCGGGGACCGGGTGGAACAGCCTGTACTGGAACAACCACGACCAGCCGCGGGCGGTGTCGCGCTTCGGGGACGACGGCGAGCACCGGGTGGCGTCCGCGACGACGCTGGCCACGGTGCTGCACCTGCACCGTGGGACGCCGTTCGTCTTCCAGGGCGAGGAGCTCGGGATGCGCAATGCCGGCTTCACCGCGTTGGCCGACTACCGGGACGTGGAGTCGATCAACCACTATGAGGCGGTGGTGTCGGCCGGGCAGGCCCCGCACGAGGTCCTGGCGGCGCTGCAGCGGATGAGCCGGGACAACGCCCGTACGCCGGTGCAGTGGGACGGTTCCGTACACGCCGGCTTCTCGACGGCGCAGCCGTGGATCGCGGTCAACCAGGACCACGTCGAGGTCAACGCCGCCGCGCAGCGCGAGGACCCGCAGTCGGTGCTCGCGCACTACCGCCGACTGATCGCGCTGCGGCACGACGTACCGGCCGTTGCCCTGGGCGAGTTCGCGCTGCTCCTGCCCGACCACGAGCAGGTGTGGGCATTCACCCGGACGCACCTGGACGTGCAGCTGCTTGTGGTGGCGAACCTGTCGGACCGGGAGGTCGAGGCGGACGTGCCGGACACCGGCTGGGCGGACGCGGAGCTGCTGCTCGGCAACCTGCCTGGGGGCCGAGGTGGTCTGCGCCTGCGCCCCTGGGAGAGCCGGGTCCTGCGCCGCACCCGATGACGCGATCTGCTGCCCCGTGCGAAGATCGCCCATGGCTGACAGGTGGTACCGCGAGGCCGTCATCTACTGCCTGGACGTCGAGACGTTCCAGGACTCGGACGGCGACGGGGTCGGCGACCTCAAGGGGCTGATCAGCCGGTTGGACTACCTGGCCCGGCTGGGCGTGACCTGCCTGTGGCTGAACCCGATCCACCCCTCGCCGCGGCGGGACGACGGCTATGACGTCACGGACTTCTACGGCATCCACCCGCTGATCGGGACCCTGGGTGACTTCGCGGAGCTCGTGCACCAGGCCCGCGAGCGCGGCCTGCGGATCATCATCGACCTGGTCGTCAACCACACCTCCGACCAGCACCCGTGGTTCCAGAGCGCCCGCTCCTCACCGGACTCGCCGTACCGGGACTGGTACGTCTGGTCCGCGACCGAGCCGAGCGACCGGCGGCAGGGAATGGTCTTCCCGGGCGAGCAGGACGAGACCTGGACCTGGGACGCCGCGGCCGGCGCCTGGTATTACCACCGCTTCTACAACTACCAGCCCGACCTCAACACCGCCAACGAGGCGGTCCAGCAGGAGATCGACAGCATCATGGGCTTCTGGCTGGCACTTGGCGTCTCGGGCTTCCGCATGGACGCGGCGCCGTTCGTCATCGAGCTCACCGAGCCCGGCAACCCCGACAGCGCCAAGGACTTCCGTCAGCTGACCCGGTACCGGGAGCGCCTGTCCTGGCGGCTGGGTCACGCCGTCGTCCTGGCCGAGGCCAACGTCGCGAACGAGGAGCTGGTGAAGTACTTCGGCGACGAGGGCGGCACCAACAACCGGCTGCCGATGCTGTTCGACTTCGTGTTGTCCGTACGCACGCTGCTGGCCCTGGCCCGCGGCGAGGCCGAGCCGATCCGGCAGGCCCTGGCCAGCAGCCCGCCGATCCCGGAACATGCGCAGTGGGCGACGTTCCTGCGCAACCACGACGAGGTGGACCTGTCCCGGCTCAGCCCCCAGGAGATGGCCGAGTGCTTCGCGGCGTTCGGACCCGATCCGGACATGCAGCTCTACGGCCGTGGCATCCGGCGCCGCCTCGCCCCCATGCTCGACGGCGACCCGGCGCGGCTACGGCTCGCGTACAGCCTGCAGTTCACGCTGCCCGGCACCCCGGTCCTGCGCTACGGCGAGGAGCTCGGCATGGGCGACGACCTGTCGCTGCCGGAGCGCGAGGCGCTGCGTACGCCGATGCAGTGGTCCGACAAGGCGAACGCGGGCTTCTCCAGTGCCGACACGCTGGTGCGCCCGGTGGTGCGGGACGGTAGTTTCGGCTATCCCACCGTGAACGTCGCGACGTCCCGGCAGGACCCCGACTCGCTGCTGCGTTGGTTCGAGCAGATGATCCGCACGCTGCGGGAGTGCCCCGAGGTCGGCGTCGGGACCTGCACCACCGTTGCGGTCCAGCAGCAGTCGGTCCTGGTCCATCGGATGGATGCCCGACAGGGGACCGTGCTCTTCCTGCACAACCTCGGCGCCCACGACGAGCTGCTCGACCTCGGGCCGCAGCCGCGCTCTGAGGGCGAACCCGTGGAGGTCTTCAGCGACCGGGTGTACGCCGCCGCCGGTCCGGGCCTGGACGGCCTCGCCGTCGCGGGGCACGGCTACCGGTGGATCAGGCTCCGTCGTACGGCCTGACCCGCGCGGCCGCCACCCCGGGCGCCAGCACCCCCAGGATCAGTGCCCCGGGCCGTAGGTGAGGCAGATGCCTCCGGTCGTGGCGGTCAGGAACACCGTGATGAGCACCCAGGCAGCGATCTTGCGCCAGCCGGCCTGGCTGCCACCCATCGCGGGCGGCAGATAGGCCATCGGCAGCGTCCAACCCTCGCGGCTGGCCTGCCACCACGGATCGATCTCGGCGTCGTCGTCGACGTCCGGGACCTCGACCTGCTCCAGGTGCGTGTGCTCCAGGCTCATGACCGAACCGTACGCCGTGGCGGGCCTTCCGGCCGGACAGCGGGGTCGTGACCAGGTCAGGTCTCGCCGTGCCAGGACCGCCAGAGCGCGGCGTACGCACCCCCGTCGGCGACAAGTTCGTCGTGGGTGCCGAGCTCGACAACGCGCCCGTCCTCCACAACCGCAACCCGGTCCGCGTCGTGCGCGGTGTGCAACCGGTGGGCGATGGCGACCACGGTACGCCCGTTCAGCACCGCCGCGAGGGAGCGCTCGAGGTGCCGGGCGGCCCGCGGGTCGAGCAGCGCGGTGGCCTCGTCGAGCACCAGCGTGTGCGGGTCGGCGAGCACCAACCGGGCGAGCGCGACCTGCTGGGCCCGGGCCGGTGTCAACGCCAGACCCCCGGCGCCAAGGGGTGTCTCAAGGCCACCGGGCAGGGGCGTCCAGTCCACGCAGCCCAGCGCCCGGTGCAGCTCCTCGTCGCTCGCACCCGGCAGCGCGAGCCGTAGGTTGTCCGCCAGCGTGCCCGAGAATACGTGGTGCTCCTGGGTCACCAGTGAGACCTCACGGCGCAGGCGGTCCAGGGGCAGGCCGACCAGGTCGGTGCCCCCGACGGTGGCCCGGCCGGCGCTGGGCGGATGGACGCCGGCGATGAGCCGACCCAGCGTCGACTTGCCGGCGCCGGAGGGCCCGACGACGGCCAGCCGCTCACCGGGCCGCAGGTGGACCGTGATGCCGGCGAGCACCTCGCGACCCGCCACGTAGGAGAAACGCACGTCGTTCAGGCGGACGCGGGCATCGCCCGGCTCGTCGCCGGACACCGTGCGGTCGTCGGGGACCTCGCGCACGCCGAGCAGGCGGGCAAGGGAGGTCCCGCCGATCTGCAGCTCGTCGAGCCAGCTGAGCAGCCGGTCGACCGGGTCGGCGAGCTGCTGGGCGTAGAGCGTCACGGCTGTCAGCTGACCGAGTGTCCCGTGCCCGGACAGGGCGAGCAGGCCGCCGGCCACGAGCGTGGCGACAACGGGCAGCACGTAGGTGAACTCGGCCACTGGGAAGAACACGCACCGCAGCCGCAGGGTCACCCGCTCCATCGCATAGCTGCCCGCCAGGTCCTGCTCGGCCAGGCGCACTCGGTTGCGGCCCAGCCCGAGCGATTCCACGGTGCGTCCGGCGGCCATCGTCTCGGCGATCCGGGCGTTGCACGCCGAGTACGCGGCGGCCTCGCGCAGGTAGGCGTCCGGGGCCCGCCGCAGGTACCACCGGGTGCCGGCGTAGACGACAGGCACCGCGACCAGGGCCGCGCAGGTAGCCAGCGGCGCCACCAGTGCCATCGCCACGACGGTCGCCGCGACGATCAGCAGTGCGACGAGCACCTCGGGCACGGCGAAGCGGATGGTCTTGGACAGCGCTTCGACGTCCTTGGTGGTGCGGGTCAGCAGGTCACCCGTTCCGGCGCTCTCCACGGTGCCCAGCGGCAGGTCGAGGATCCCCTCCACGAAGTCCTCCCTCAGCTCGGCCAGGACCTGCTCGCCGAGGATGGACGATCGCAGCCGGGCCACCCGCGTCAGGGCCGCAGCCGCGAGCAGCGCCACCGCGAGAAGCACTGTCGTGCGGTTGATCTCGGCGCGGGTCAAGCCGTTGTCGAGGGCCCCGACGAGGTGGCCCAGCAGCCGCGGCGGGACGAGCGCGGCCGCGGCCGCAAGCAGCTGCAGCGCCGCGCAGGCCATGAGCTGCCGCCGGTGCCGGGCCGCGAGCTCGCGCGTACACCGGCGTACGGTCGCGCTTCCGGCAACGGGCAGGCCTCGGCTCACGTCAGCACGTCCTCGCGGGCGACGACCGAGCGGTAGGCAGGGTCGCCGAGCAGTTCGGCGTGCGTGCCGTTGGCGACCACGCGACCGTCGACCAGAAGCAGGACGACGTCGGCCTGCTCGAGCACCAGTGGCGAGCTGGCCAGCACCACCGTCGTGCGACGGGCGCGCGCGACGCGAAGGCGGGCGGCGATCCTGGCCTCGGTGTGCGCATCGACCGAGGAGGTCGGCTCGTCCAGGACCAGCACGTCGGGGTCGGCGAGCAGTGCGCGCGCGAGCACGAGCCGCTGCCGCTGGCCGCCGGACAGCTCGCGCGCCCGCTCCTCGAGCTCGGTGTCGAGGCCGTCCGGCAGCGAGGTGAGCACGTCATGGGCGTTGGCGACCTCGAGTGCGGCGAGCAGCTGCTCGTCGCTGGACCGGCCGAGTGGGTCGAGCTCGTCGCGGACCCGACCGCGGAACACCCACGGCGAGGCGTCACTGACCAGGACCCGGTGGCGCAGGACGTCGATCGGCAGCGCCCGGACGGGGACATCGCCCAGCAGGGCGGCCGAGTCGACGTACCCGCCGAGGCGATCGGCCAGGGCGCTCGCCTCGGCCGGATCGGCGGCGGCAACGACTGTGAGCAGGCCTGGCGCCACCCGGGCACCGGACTGGGGGTCGAACAGCCCGGCGCCGACCGGCGGTGCCGCCGCTGGCTGGACCGGCTCGGCCCGCAGGGGCTCGAGCCGTAGGAGGTCGATGACCTTACGAGCCGCGACCACCGCCCGGGTGCCCTTGTCGGCCGCCTCGGTGGCTGTCCGCAGCGGCGTGACCAGAAAGGCGGCATAGCCGTAGAAGGCCAACAGCTGGCCGGGCGTGATCTGCCCGTCGATGGCGAGCCGGGCACCGAGGACGGTGACGACCACGACCAGCACGCCGGGAAGCAGGATCTGCAGGCCGTCCAGGGTCGCCTCCAGCTTCGCGACCTCCACGCCAGCGGCCCGTACCCGCTGGCTGGCCGCGCGGTAGCGGTGCGCGAACTCCTGCTCGCCGCCGATGCCACGCAGGACCCGGAGCCCGCTGACGGTGTCGGCTGCCAGGGTGCTGGCGCGGGCGAGCTCGGCCCGCTGCACCTGCTGGCGACGGTGCAGCGGCGCGACGACCCCCCCGACCGCTAGGACCAACACGGGTACGCCGATGAGCACCAGCAGGCCTAGCGAAGCGCTGGTGAGCAGCAGCAGGACCGCGACGACGAAGAACGCGACGACGGCCCCAGCCGCCCGGGCGGTGATGTCCAGGCAGCGGCCGATCGAGATGGCGTCGGTGGCGCTGACGTTGGCCGCTTCGCCCGCGGGGACCCGCGCCGGAAGGCTGCCGCCCAGCCGTACGGCATGCCGCAGCACCAGCTGCTGAGTGCGGTAGACCGCGCCGATCCAGTTCGCGACGGCGGCGCGGTGGCGCATGACGCCGGCGGCCGCCTGGAGCGTGCCGAGGCCCAGCAGGACGGCAGCCCAGGCCAGCAGAGCCCCCCGGTCGTGCCCGCGCACGCCTGCATCAACCGCCCGGCCAAGGGCGGCCGGGGCGACCGCCTGGGCGCTCATCCACAGCACGCCCCAGGCCATGCCCGCCGCCAGACTGCCCTTCTGCTGCCGTGCCACCCAGCCGATGTAGCGGGCCGGCCCCCGCAGGTCCGGGACCCCGGGGTCGGCCAGGGGGAAGGTGCGCACCTGGTCACGTTACGGGCCCGGTCGACCGCTTTTCCCTACGCACACGGCGCCGGGCAGGATGGGCGGGGTGGACCGGGTCAGCACGTGCAGCGGCTGTGGGACGACCGTCGGGGACCGCCCCGCGACCTGGTCGCTCCAGGTCGGGCCGCGCGGTCAGACCTGGCTATGCGAGCGGTGCACCCGCGAGAACTTGCGGGCGATCGAGGCCAAGCTCGACGAGGCCTGGTGGTGAGGCCTGTTGGTCAGGTGTTGAGGTCGGACCTCGACGCCGCGACCCCGGCCGATGCCGACCCCGGTACGGCGAAGCCTGGCTGCCACTGCTGCATCAGGTCGCGGTAGGCCGCCTGCCCGTTCAGCTGGCACAGCACCCCGATCGTGCCCAAGGTCACCCGGTGGATCAACAGGTACGACGGCGGCAGGTTCAACTGACGGCCGAGCTGAGAGGCGGGGCTGCGTGGGTCCCCGAGCCGGACGGCCTGCGTCCGCAGCCACTCCCGGCTGAAGCGGAACGTCGGCTGCGCCACCGGCTCGAGCAGCGGCCGGAGGTAGGACAGGACCGCGTCCGCGTCGACCTCGACGCTGGGCTTGACGAAGCCCTCCTTCCGGAGGGCAGTGAGTACCTGACCCGCGTGGCCGGCAAGGGCCAGCCGGGCCAGCCGGCCGATCGGCTCGGGCGCCCCGTCGGGCAGGCGGTTCACGGCGCCGAAGTCGATGACCCCCAGCCGACCGTCGGGTCGCAGCCGGAAGTTGCCCGGATGGGGGTCGGCGTGCAGCAGGCCGGCGAGCACTGGGCCGCTGAACAGGAAGTAGGCCAACTGGCCGGCGGCCCGGTCCCGTTGCTCCGGCGTCCCTTCGCGGATCACGGTGGACAGCGCGATGCCGTCCATCCACTCGCTGACCAGTACCCGCTCGCTGCCGTCGACCACGGCGGGGACGGCGATCTCGGGATCACCCTCGTACGCCGCAGCGAAGCTGGCCTGGCTCACCGCCTCCAGCCGGTAGTCCAGCTCCTCGGCGACCCGCGCGGTCAGCTCGGCGAGCAGCGGCTTGACGTCCAGCCCGGGTGACAGCACTGAGAACAACCGGGCGAAGCGGCCGAGCTGCTTGAGGTCACCGAGCAGGGCCGCCCCCGCCCCTGGATACTGGATCTTGACGGCGACGGCACGGCCGTCAGCCCAGACGGCGCGGTGAACCTGCCCGATGCTGGCGGCCGCGACCGGCGTGTCGTTGAAGCTCTGGAAGCGGCCGCGCCAGTCAGCGCCGAGCTCGCTGGCCAGGACCTTGTGCACGGCCCCAGCGGGCAGCGGCGGGCCGGCCTCCTGGAGCTTGGTCAGCGCGGCGCGGTACGGCGCAGCCATCTCCTCCGGCAGTGCGGCCTCGAACACGCTCATCGCCTGCCCGAACTTCATGGCGCCGCCCTTGAGCTGGCCCAGGACCTGGAACAGCTGCTCGGCGGTACGGGCCTGCAGCTCGGCGGTCACCAGTTCTGCCGGACGGCCGCCCAGTCGCTTGCCGACCCCGAGCGTCGCCCGGCCAGCCACGCCCAGCGGGAGCGTTGCGAGCTTGGCGCTGCGGGTCACCGCTCGCCGGGGAATGTCATTCACCCGCCCAGTGTCGCCGTCCGCGGCGCCGGCCGCTCGCCGGGTGACGTTCTCCTGCTGCGACGTGCCGGGGGCCTAGCTGTGCCGGATCACGGGGCGTCAGGACGCCCGGGTCTGTTCCTGCCAAGCGCAGGGGCAGTCCCGGTGCCTGGGCCAGCTGCGCCGCCGCCAGCGCCAACCCGGCAGGGCCAGCTCGAGGGTGCCGTCGGCGGTCGCGGGCAGAGCGCCTTCGAGCAGGGCGAGCGCCTGCAAGGCGGCCTGGGCCGCAACCGCAACCGCGAGCACCCCGTCGCACGCCACCGGGCCTCTGGTGGGCAGCGCGAGCTGGGCGGCGAGGGCAGGCCACTGCGGATCGAGGTCTGTACGCGTCAGGTCGAGGCAGTGCAGGCAGGCGGTCCGCCCGGGCAGCACGAGCGGACCGACCACCCCGACCTGCTCGCGCACATCGGCGATCAGGTGGGCGACCCCGGCCCGTACGAGCAGGTCGGCGTCCTCCTGCTGTCCCCCGCGAACCGGTCCGGTCAGCACGACCAGGTCGGGCGAGTGCACCGTCGAGACCGCCGAGGGCGACAGCAGCCGCAGCTGCTCACGGGCGGCTGCGGCCCGGCGCTGCCCGGTGTCCCGCGGACCCAGGCCACCCACGCCGGTGTCCTCGGGTCGCGTCGGCCCGTCGTCCTGCACGCCGACGCCGACGCCGGCGGCGGCGAGCAGGGCGGCCAGCGGCGCCCCCACCCGCCCGGCGCCACGGACGAGGACGCGGCTGCGCCGACGAGCGCGCAGGACGGCTCCGGCCTCCAGGCCGTGCACCAGGCTCAAGCAGGCCAGATCGGGTGCCAGCCGGTCGCGCTCCACCCGTTCCAGAGCAGGCGTCGAGGGCCGCGACAGGTCCGGCAATGGCTGCGGCAGGTCCAGATCCGGGCTCCCGGCATCGACGAGAAGGCCGGCGCCCTCCAGCAGGTCCAGCAGGTCACCCGCCGTACCCGGTGGGCAGTGAGCCCGCTCGGCGTCGTCGAGTACTTGTGCCCGGGAGCGGGTCCCGTCGAGCAGGGCCAGAACGTGCTTGGTGCCGGCGTGGACACCGATCAGCAGGACGCTGCGGCCCGAGGGATGACCGACCTGGAGGGTGCTGCCGTCCCGCCAGAGCCTTCGAGCGGCGGGCAGGAGGACGGGACGCATGGGCAGCCTCTCGAGTGTCGGCCCACCGCTTCGCCAGCAGGTACACCGCAAGGTCGCACCTCGCGGGCCGTGGACCAGCCGACGTCCACAGCCCGCCTCGGGTGTCCACAGCCCGGTCTGGTCGTACACAGGACCGGGCCTCAGTGCGGACTCGGCTACCCGGCCAGCTTCTTGCACTCGGGGTTGCTGTTGCCGGCCTGCGCGATCTTCTTGTCCACGTCGTCCTTCTGCGCCTTGGACAGGGCGTCCTGCAGAGCGCTACCTCCCTTGGTCAGGGCGGCCCCGGCGTCGCTGACGGCGGCCACGACCGAGGTCTTGTCCGGCTTGGCGGCCGCGACCTTGCCCTGGGCGTCGTTGAAGATCTGGGCACCGTTGCCCAGAGCGGCGAGCACGTCCTTCTGGAGCTGGTCACCGTTCTTGACGTTCGGCGCCCCGACCTTGTCGATCCGGTCGCGCGCGTTGCTGAAGTCCCCGGCGAGCTTGCCGAGGCTCATGGCGAACACGTCCCTGAACTTGCCCGGGTTGCTGCCGATGGTCGCCCCTTGGGCCTTCAGCGTGCCGGAGATGCTCGACTGGTCGCTGATGACGCCGCTGAGCCCACCGCACAGAGCCGAGGTCCAGTCCGTCGGGCTGGCGCTGGAGGAACTGGATCCGCACGCGGCGAGCACGAGCAGCGCCGCGGCGGCCAGCGACGTACGAAGTGGGGTGCGCATACGCAGGTCGCGGCCTAGGCCTTGCCGAGGATACGGTTCATCTTGGTCCCACAGACCGGGCAGGGGCCCTGCGCCATGCGGCGGCCCGACTCGCTGACCTTGACCTCGCCGTCGAAGTCTCGCTTGTCCTTGCACTTCACGCAGTAGCCGTTGTAGCTCTCAGCCACGGGTCCTCCAGGTCTCGACGGGACGTAGCCCCGGTCGCCGCGCAGCCGGATGGCGCGCAGCTCACGCTCAGGTTAGCGCCTGCGTCACGCACCCCGATCCGAGCGCGTCGCGGGCCTGGCGGTCGAACCCCACGCAGGCGCACGGCCACTGATGTCTAGCCTCGACGTCCCGACCCCGAAGGAGGCACCAGTGACCGGTCCCCTGCGCCGTGAGCGCCCCGAGGACGGCGTCGTACTGCTGACGCTCGACCTGCCCGACCGCCGCAACGCGATGACCGAGGAGCTCACCGCAGCGTGGGGCGCTGCCGTCGAGGACCTGCGCGGCGACCGAGGTGTGCGCTGCGTCGTGGTCACCGGGGCCGGCCGAGCCTTCTGCGCCGGCGGCGACCTGGGGTGGTTGTCCGCCGAGCCGGACGCGAGCGTGGACGAGCTGCGCGACCGGATGATGCCGTTCTACCGCACCTGGCTCTCGCTCCGGAGCCTGGAGGTGCCCTCGATCTGCGCCCTCAACGGCGCCGCGGTCGGCGCGGGTGCCGCACTGGCCTTGTCCTGCGACATCCGGTACGCCGCCACCTCGGCGAAGTTCACGGTGCCGTTCGCGCAGCTCGGGCTGCATGCGGGGATGGCGACGACCTGGCTGCTGCCCGAGGTGGTCGGGCTGGCCGCGGCCCGGGAGCTGCTGTTCACCGGCCGGGTGGCCGACTCGGCGGAGATGTTGCACCTGGGCCTGGTCTCAGCGGTGCACCCCGACGACGGCCTGATGAGCGCGGCCCTGACCGCAGCGCGGGCCGTCGCCGCCGGCGCCCCGATCGCCACCAAGCTGCACAAGGTCGCGCTCGCGAACGGCGGACACGCCTCCTACGAGCGGGCACTGGAGTGGGAGGGGCTGGCGCAACCCGTCACGCTGGCGACGGCCGACGTGCAGGAGGGCCTGCGGGCCAGGGTCGACAAGCGGCCCGCCGTATTCACCGGCCGGTAGCCGATAGCCAGACGTCGCGGAGCCCCCGGACGCCGGGCCCGCTCACCTTCCCCTTGCGAGCGGAACCGGAGCACCGGGGGCTCCAGGACGGTGACGCTACGAGTGCCGGTGGGGGCCCGTCAACGCCCCCGCTGTGGGGCTGTGGACGACCGTGGGGACGAGGTGGGGACGAGCAGGCGCGTCGCTGTGGGCGGGCTTGTCCACGACCTGTGGACAACGCTGTGGATCAGTGCTGGTCAGCCCGGCGACTCTCCAGGGCCGGGCGGTCCGGGTGTGTCGGTCGGGTCGGGCGGGATGGGCGGGATGGGCGGGTCCTCGGGCCCCCGGGCGCCCTCGTCCAGCTCGCCGTCGGCATCCGCGTCGAGCGTGCGCAGTCCGGCGTCCCAGTCGGTGGCCTCGGCGGTTCCGGCGTACGCCGAGGGGTCGTCCAGGTCCGAGGCGCCGGGCAGCAGGTCCGGGTGCGCCCACAGCGCATCGCGACCCTCGACGCCCTTGGCCGCAGTAACGGCTGCCCACAGCGCTGCGGCCTCGCGCAGACGGCGCGGGCGAAGCTGCAGGCCGACGAGCGTGGCGAAGGTCTGCTCCGCCGGACCACCGGAGGCCCGGCGCCGGCGCACGGTCTCGCGCAGCGCCACCGCATGCGGCAGCGGCCCGGTGGCCGCGGCGTCGACCACTGCGTCGACCCAGCCCTCCACGAGCGCGAGGGCAGTTTCCAGCCGCCCCAGCGCCTGCTTCTGGGCCTCGGTCGGCTCGAGCTCGAACATGCCGGCGCCGAGGGCGTCCTGCAGGGCTGACGGGTCGGACAGGTCGAAGGAGCCGACGGCCCGCTCCAGAGCCTGCGGGTCGACCTCGATGCCGCGCGCGTAGGCGTCCACCGCGTCGTACAGGTGGGCCCGGAGCCAGGGCACGCTGGCGAACAGCCGCTGGTGGGCGGTCTCGCGCAGCGCCAGGTAGAGGCGCACCTCGTCGGCCGGTACCTCCAGGCCGTCGCCGAACGCACTCACATTGGTCGGCAGCAGGCTGGACCGGCCGGCATCACCCAGCGGCAGCCCCACTTCGCTGGCCCCGAGCACCTCGGTGGCGAGCGCGCCCAGCGCCTGACCGACCTGTGCCCCGAAGACCAGGCCGCCGACTTGGTCCATGACGCCCTTGAGCGCCTCGGCGCCACCCATCGAGGCCAGCATGCCGGACATCTCAGGTGGCAGGCCCTCGGTGAGCGCGCCCCCGGCCAGCCCCTGCTCCATCGACGCGCCCAGCGCTGTGACGACTCGGCCGGCGACCGGGTCCACCAGCTTGCGCCAGGACGGGAGCGTCGCCTCGACCCAGGCCAGTCTGGTCCACGCCTGCGGTACACCGGCTGCCGCGGGCAGCGTCGTCACCGGGTCCAACCACAGGTCGGCGAGGCGGCAGGCGTCCACGACCTCGCCCAGCTGCGCCGCAGTGAGCTGGGGGTCGTCCTGGCCGGCGAGCCCGGTGGCGACCTCGCGGGCCAGGTCCCAGTTGACCGGGCCGCCGGACCAGGACATCAGCCGCTGCAGGTTGGCGAACAGCTCTCCCGCGCCGCCCGCCGCACCTGGACCGCCTGGACCCGCTGGACCGCCGAGTGCACCGCCGAACATGGCGCTCAGACCGAACGGGTCATTCCCGCTCCCTTCGCCCTCTGGTTCCTCCGGCCGGTCTGATGGTCCGAATCCGAACGGCGGCCGGGTCATCAGGCGCTCCTGCTCATGCCCGTACCGTATCCGCGCGCGCAACCGCTTGCCTCTACCGTTGCTGCCGTGACCGACGTGCGCCTGCTCGCCATCCGGGACACACCGGTCGATGTCGCGGAGGTGCTGGCCGCCGTGGCGGATCCCGGCGTCGGGGGGGTGGTGTCGTTCACCGGACTGGTCCGCCGATCCGACGGCGGCCGGACGGTCCTGGCCCTTGAGTACTCCGCGCACCCGGACGCACTGGCCGCGCTCGAGGGCGTGGCCAAGCGGGTCGCCGCTGAGCTCCCGGTGCGCGCGCTGGCCGCCCTACACCGCACGGGTCTGCTCGAGGTCGGCGACGTGGCGGTCGTCGTGGCTGCCTCGGCAGCGCACCGCGGGGAGGCCTTCGAGGCGGCGCGGCGCCTGATCGACGATCTCAAGGCGACGGTGCCGATCTGGAAGCGGCAGGTGTACGCCGACGGCGCGGACGAGTGGGTCGGGACGCCCTAGTCCAGCCCTCGTCCGGGCTAGGCTGGGCACCTCACCGGACCTCGACGACGGACGCTGCAATGCCTACCTGGATCCTCTGGCTCAGCCCGGTTCCGCTGTCCGGCCTGGCCGCAGTGCTGTGGAACACCTGGACCAGCCGCGATCGTGGGGCTGCGCAGGCCAAGGAGTCCGTCGAGCAGTACGCCAGGTTCCTTAAGGCGATGGACGCGCCCGACCCAGCCCGCGACCTTGCGGCGACTAGGCTTCGGAAGTGTCCCGGCGCGCGCTGACCCTGCTGCTGGCCGGCGTCCTATCGCTCGCGCTGACCCTGGCCGCAGCCGTCACGAGGGTGCCCTACGTCTCGTTGGGCCCTGGTCCGGCGTACGACACGCTCGGCGCGGTCAACGGAACGTCGGTGATCTCGGTGACCGGGGCGAAGACCTACCCGACCAACGGTCGGCTCGACCTCACGACCGTCGGGGTGCAGGACGGGATCACGCTGTTCGATGCGGTTCGGGGCTGGCTCTCCCCGCGTGAGGAGGTCGTTCCCCGCGAGGTGCTGTTTCCGCCCGAGCAGACCGCCAAGCAGGTCGACCAGATGAACGTGCAGGAGATGAAGCAGTCGCAGGACGCCGCAACCGCGGCAGCGCTGCGGCAGCTGGGCCTGCCGACAACGACCGTCGTGGCCGTGGAGTCGGTCGCGCCAGGGGCGCCGGCCACCGGGAAGCTCACCCCCGGCGACATCCTGACGACCGTCGACGGCAGCCCGGTCGACAGCGCGACGCGCCTACGGCAGCTGGTCGGCGCGCACAAGCCCGGTGACCAGGTAACCGTCGGGTACTCGCGCCGGGACCGCCCCGCCACTGCGACCATCACGACGACGAGCTCGTCGACGAAGCCGCCACGGTCGATTCTGGGCGTGGGGGTGCAGGAGCAGTCGAGCTCACCCATCAAAGTCACCATCAGCCTGCGGGACGTCGGCGGCCCCAGCGCCGGCTTGATGTTCGCGCTCGGGATCATCGACAAGCTCGGTCCGGACTCACTGACCGGCGGCCGGAACATCGCGGGCACGGGCGAGATCAGGCCCGACGGGACGGTCGGCCAGATCGGTGGCATCGCCGAGAAGCTGCTGGGCGCTCGGGCCGTCGGCGCGACCGTGTTCCTCGTGCCGGCCGACAACTGCGCCGACGCCAAGGCCAACCGTCCTAGCGGCCTGGAGCTGGTCAAGGTCGCCACCTTGAAGCAGGCCCTCGCGGCTCTCCAGGTGCTGGGTAACGGCGGTACGCCCGCACCCTGCTGAGCGGCAGGAACGGCTCGAGAGACCGGGCGGCGCTCCTAGACTTCGGTCATGGAGCCCGGGGTCCCCTTCGCGCTTCTGGGGACCGTTGAGCTGCTCACCGCGGCGGCCTGGGTCGTGCTCGCCGTCGCGGCGCTCGGGTTGTCCCGGCGGGACGGCATTGGCAGTGCCGTTGTTGCTCTGGTCCTCGGGTCGCTGCTCCTGGCCGGGGTCGCCACCGGCACCGGCCTCCTGGTCGGGACGGCGTCCTCGGACCTGCTGTCGCTGCTGCGGGCCCTCGGCCTGGCGCTGGTCGCCGCCGGCCTGTACGCCGGAGCTCTCGCGGGGCGGCCCTACCGCCCCGGACCGGTCGCGGCCGGTGTCGTCGTACCGCTGGCGGCAGGCCTTGTTCCGTCGCTGCTCGGCGGCGCTGCGGGACTGGCCGCGGCGGTGGCCTCGCTTCGGGCTCGCCGGGATGCGGTGGGCAGCGCGCTGGCTGTCGGGCTCGCTCTGTCCGGTGCGGCTGCCTACCTCGCGCGGTCCGGGACCTCGGCGCCGGTAGGGGTCCTGCTGCTGCAGGGCGCCGGGTCGCTGGCGCTGCTCGCGGGCATGGCGCTGCTGACCCGGACCAGCCTGCTGGCGGAGGTCGTCGCGGCGATCCTGGCCGGCGTCCTGGTCATGGCGGTGGCCGCCGTGGGGGTGGTCGGCACCGTGGTTGTGACGCAGTACGACCGGGAGAACCGCGACCTGGTCCGCCAGGCCGCGCAGGGCAGGGCGCAGGGACTGCAGGACGTCGCGCAGCAGGCGTCGCTGGTCGCCGGCGTCGCTCCGGCGGGCTGCAAGGACCCGCCGACCTGCGCGGCCGTGCTGCGCCTGTTTGGGCAACGCGGCGCCGACTTCTTGGCTCGGGTGCCGCAGTCCGGCGAGCCACAGTCGCTCGCCGGGCGGCCGGCGCTGACCAGGAGTGAGCTGCTCGGCCTGCGCGGTGCGCGGTTGGTGCAGGACGTGCTCGGCGGCCAAGGCGCGGACGCCCTGCGCGCGCAGCAGGGCATCGTCCGGCTGACCGGTCCTGACACCGCCGTCGCCGAACTCGCTGTCGTCCCCGGCAGCCCACCGGTCGGCCTGGCCAAACCCGCGGACGTGCTGGTCTACGGCATCCGCGTCGACGACCGCTACGCCCAGGGCGTCAGTGACCTCGGCGGCTTCGGCTTCGCTGTCCTGGCCGGCAGCCCGCTGCGCATCGTGGCGTCCAACGGCTCAGCCGATCAGCGCAGGCAGCTGCTCACCGTCTTGCGCACGGCGCATGTCGCGCAGGGCTTCCCCGGGTCGGAGGTGACGCTGGCCAACCAGGGAAGCCTGCCGACGGTGCAGTTGCGCAAGCTCACCGACGGCGAGGGGACCGTGGCCGTGCTCGCCGTCACCCGATCCGCCGCCACGACGCTGGCGGCTGAGCGGGCGGCGTTGCAGAGCTTGCTGGTCACCGCGCTGCTGGCCACGGCCGTTGTGTCCGGCCTCGCGGTGTTGCTCGGCCGTCCTACCGTCGAGCCCGTACGCCGGTTGACCGCCGCCGCCCAGCGCGTGTCGTCCGGCGACCTGACCGCGAGCGCGGGTGTGACGACCCGGGACGAGGTCGGGGTGCTGTCCAGCACCTTTGACGCGATGACCGGCAACCTCGCCCGGCTGACCGGCGACCTGCGCTCGTCCGCCGTGCGACTGGAGACGGTTCTGGCCTCGATGTCGGACGGGCTGCTGGCCACCGACGCGCGCGGCCGGGTCACCAGCGTCAACCCTGCGGCGCTGGCGATGCTGGGCCGGTCGCGGGAGGGGGTCCTCGGGCGGCCGCTCGATCAGGTGGCCGACGTGCGCGACATCGACGGCACGCAGCTCGCCGACCCCGGCCTGCGGCTGCGGGACGAGGCCGCCGAGGTCTGCCGCCCGGACGGTACGACGGTGCCCGTGCGCGTGGCCCTGACGGCCCTCGCCGACGGCAACGGCGCCGTGCTGGTTCTGCGGGACACCAGCCGTGAGGGTGAGGTCGAGCGGATGAAGACCGAGTTCCTGTCCAACGTGAGCCATGAGCTGCGCACCCCTCTGACCCCGATCCGCGGCTACGCCGAGATCCTGCTGGCCAAGCCCACTCTCGCGCCCGAGCAGGTCACGACTTTCGCCTCGACGATCCGCGACGAGAGCCTGCGCATGGGCCGGGTGGTCGACCTGCTCGTCGACGTCGCGGCGCTCGAGGCCGGCCGCGTCTCGGTCGTTCCGCGCACCACCTCGGCCGCCGAGCTGCTCGAGGACCGGCTCACCGCCTGGCGGACCCGGGCGCCGGACCGGGCCGCAGACCTGTCCACACGAGTCGGCACATCGCTTCCACCGGTGCACGTCGACCCGTCCTGGGTCGGCAAGGCTCTGGACGAGTTCATCGACAACGCCCTGAAGTACGCCCCGCCGGGTAGCCCGGTCACGCTCATCGCGGCATGGTCGCCGGACCGCACCCGGGTGCGGGTCGCGGTGCGGGACTGCGGCCCGGGCATCGCCGCAGCCGACCGCGCAACCCTGTTCTCCAGCTTCGAGCAGGTCGACGGCTCGGCGACCCGGCGGGTGGGGGGACTGGGGCTCGGGCTGTCCTTTGTCCGCCGGCTGGCCGAGGACGCCGGCTTCCCCCTGACGGTCCGCTCCACCGTCGGGCGCGGGTCGGAGTTCGCGCTCGACCTCCCGCTCGCGCGGGCCGGCCCGCCGCGCTTGCCCCGTCGTACGCGCCCGACCGGTTCCTGACGCGGGCGCGCCCGACCTCGAGGTGCCCGCGACCGTCGCCGGGCTGGGGGAGGGGGTGGGCGGCTATGCCAACTGCCACCAGGCTCGTGGCAGTTGGCATAGGCCCGAGTCGGAGGCCTGGTCGCCGCGCCGGGCCCCGCCGCCGCCCCGCGCCGTTGGCCGTCGGCCGTCGGCCGTCGGCCGTCAGTCCAGGGTCGCGAGCAGGGCGTCGGCGAGGCCTGGAACGAGGTCGCTCCCGCCGACCCGCTGGTCCTCGCCGTCGCTAGTCGCCCGCAGCCGCAGCACGCACTCGCGGCTGCCGTCCCGAAGGACGCCGACCGCCATCCGCACCTCCCGCCGCTCCGGGTGCTCGTGCGCGACCGACGCGGGGTCGGCCGCGGCGTCCAGGGCCACTTCCGCCGAAGGCGGCAGTACCAGGACCTCATGGGCGAGCACGACGCCGAGCACCTCTGGGCCGAACACCACCGCCCCCAGTGCCTCGTCCAGCGGTCCGTCGCCGACCGGCTCCTGCGCGATGGGAGTAAGGCTTCCGGGCCGCGCCGCGACCAGGCCCATGCTGGCGGCCAGTTGTGGCTCGGCCCGCAGCAGCTCCTCGGTGTCGACCAGGGCGAACAGCTGAGGCGGCTGGTCCCAGCCGGCTTCGGCCAGGTGGCCCTCGACCTCACCGACGACGGACAGCAGCACTGAGCTCACCGGGACAGTCTCGCGCAGGTTGTTGTGGTTGAGTTCGAGCAGACCCTGCAGCACCTGGACGCGCAGGTCGGCACGATCGACGAGAGTGAGCAATACGCGTGGCTGTCCGCACCAGTCGGGCGGGGCTGGCCGACCGCCCCCGCCTGCTCGCCCCGGTCGCGGTGACGGTCGTGGTGCTGCTCGTGCTCGGCGGCGTCTTCGTCTCGCTGTACACCGACCTGCTGTGGTTCCGCGAGACCGGCTTCAGCACGGTCTTCTCGGTGCAGTTGCGCACGAAGCTGCTGCTGTTCGTCGCGGCGGGGCTGCTCATGGCAGTGCTCATCGGGGCCAACGTCACCATCGCCTACCGGGCGCGGCCACCGTTCCGGCCGATGTCGCTGGAGCAGCAGAATCTCGAGCGGTACCGGGTTGCAATCGAGCCCTACCTGCTCCCGGTGCTGCTGGTCACCTCCGGGGTCTTCGGGGTGTTCGCCGGCTTGTCAGCCGCCGGCCGGTGGCGGACCTGGCTGCTGTGGCGCAACGCGGTGCCGTTCCACCAGGTCGACCCGCAGTTCCACCGCGACATCAGCTACTTCACCTTCACCTACCCGTTCCAGCGGTTCGCGCTGGGCTTCGCGCTCACGGCGGTCGTTCTCTCGCTGTTGGCCGCTGCGGCCACGCACTACCTGTTCGGCGGGGTGCGGCTGCAGACCGTGGGGGAGAAGGTCAGCCCGGCCGCCCGCGCGCACCTCTCGGTGCTCGTGGGTGTCTTCGTCCTGCTCAAGGCGGTCGCCTACTACCTCGACCGCTTCGGTCTGGCCTTCAGCCTGCGCGGGGTGGTGCAGGGCGCGTCGTACACCGATGTGAACTCGGTGCTGCCCGCCAAGACGATCCTGGTCGCAATCGCGGTCATCTGCGCGCTGCTGTTTTTTGCCAACATCGTGGTGCGCAACATCTTGCTGCCCGCCGGGGCGCTCGCCCTGCTGGTAGTCAGCGCGATCGTCATCGGCGGCATCTACCCGGCGTACACGCAGAGGTTCGTCGTCGCGCCCAATGAGGTCTCGCGCGAGTCGGCGTACATCAGCCGCAACATCGTGGCCACCCGGGATGCCTACTCCATCAACCAGGCCGACGTGCAGCCGTACGCCGCCTCCACGACGGCGACCCAGGACACCCTGCGAGGAGACACCGGCACGATCCCGAACGCCCGGCTGCTCGACCCGAACGTGCTCGGGCCGACCTTCACGCAGTTCCAGAGCATCAAGCAGTACTACGGGTTCAACAGCTCGCTGGACATCGACCGGTACACGGCGGCAGGCAAGACCCAGGACTACATCGTGGCCGCCCGAGAGCTCGAGCAGGACCGTCTGTCCCCGGACCAGCGGAACTGGATCAACTTGCACCTGACGTACACGCATGGCAACGGGTTCGTCGCCGCGCCGGCGAACACCTTTGACAGCAGCACCGGACGGCCGGTGTTCGCTGTCGGCAACATCCCGGCGACGGCCCCGGACGGGTCCGCGTCCCCGATCCGCATCGATCAGCCCCGGCTCTACTTCGGCGAGCAGTCCCCGGACTACTCCATCGTGAACACCAACCAGGCCGAGATCGACGGGCCGGCCGGCAAAGGCGATGCGCAGGCGACCAATCACTACGACGGCAGCGGCGGCATAACCCTGGACAGCGGGTTCAAGAAGCTGCTGTTCGCGCTGAAGTTTCGGGAGAAGAACCTGCTGCTGTCCAACGCGCTGACCGACCGCTCGAAGCTGCAGTACATCCGCGAGCCCAAGCAGCGGGTGCAGAAGGTCGCGCCGTTCCTGCAGCTCGACGGCGACCCCTACCCGGCGGTCGTGAACGGCCGCATCCTGTGGATCGTGGACGGTTACACGACCAGCTCGGGCTACCCCTACTCCCAGAGCAGCGTTCTGGGCGACGTCACGGCGGACAGCACGACGGGTCGCCAGGGCAACGGCGCGGGTGAGGTCAACTACATTCGCAACTCGGTGAAGGCAACCGTCGACGCCTACACCGGCAAGGTGATGCTCTACACCTGGGACACCCAGGACCCGGTCCTGAAGACCTGGTCCAAGGCGTTTCCGGGCGTGATGACGCCTAAGAGCAAGATCTCACCTGAGCTGCAGGCGCACTTTCGTTACCCCGAGGACCTGTTCAAGGTCCAGCGCGAGCAGTTGGCGAAATACCACGTCCTGGACGCGAAGGCCTTCTACAACAAGGAGGACTTCTGGGACGTACCGGCAGACCCGGCCACCCAGGCCAATGAGGTCATCAACAGCCAGGCGGCCGGAGCGGTGGTCAACCCCAACGCCAACGGGCCGGCCCAGCCGCCGTACTACGCCGTGCTGCAGCTGCCTGGCTCGGGCACCCCGAAGTTCTCGCTGACCACTTCCTTCGTCGCCCGGAACAACACCAACCTGTCGGCCTTCGCCGCGGCCTCCTACGGCGCCGACGGGACCGGGCAGATCAAGGTCCTTCAGGTGCCGCGCAACACCGTCATCGCCGGACCGGGCCAGGTCGCGTCGCTCTACGAGGCGCGCACGGAGATCTCCAGCGCCCTGTCGCTGCTGCGTCAAGGCGGCTCGCAGGTGCTGCTCGGGAACCTGCTGACCCTGCCCGTCGGCGGCGGCCTGCTCTACCTGGAACCGGTCTACACCCAGGCCAGCAAGGGCGTGTCCTACCCGCTGCTCCAGCGCGTCATCGTCAGCTTCGGGGACAAGATCGTGTTCCAGAAGACGCTGCCCGAAGCGCTGGACGCGCTGTTCGGCAAGGGCGCGGCGGCGGTCTTGCCGACGCCTGCCCCGACACCGGGGGGCACCGCCTCGCCGGCGCCCACCAACACCGACCTGAGCGCCGCCATCGCCGCCGCCGACAAGGCGTTCAAGGACGGCCAGGCAGCGCTGAGCAGGCAGGACCTGGTCGGGTACGGCCAGGCGCAGAAGCGGCTGCAGGCGGCCCTGACCCGCCTCGTGGCCGTCAGCAGCACGACCTCCGGTAAGGCGCCAGTCAAGGTGCCGGGCAAGCCGTCCTCGTCGCCCACGCCGGTCCCGCAGCCCAGCCGGTAGGACGTTTGCATCGCGCTGCTCCGGTCATCTATGGTGGTGTCACCGACGCGGGGTGGAGCAGCTCGGTAGCTCGCTGGGCTCATAACCCAGAGGTCGCAGGTTCAAATCCTGCCCCCGCTACTGAAGAAGTGCAGGTCAGAGGCCCTGTCATCGGAGGCGATGGCAGGGCCTTTGACGTGAATGGCAGCAGGATGGCAGCAGCGCGCTGCGCCGCCCTCCCCAGTCCAGGGCCGCTCGGGACCCTCTCAGACAGCCCGTACAGCCTTGTGGAGCGTTCACCACGGCCGCGCGTACCGACTGCCACAACCCGTCGGATTAGGAGAACGGTTGCGGGAGGTTCGGCAGGGCTTTCTGGTCCATCTCGTGCCGTTCTGTGCGGGTGGGGCGGGGCGCCGAGGTCGTCGGGCGCAGCTCAGTCCGCGCCAGCTCAGCCGTTCCGGTCCCACATCGGTCCCATAAGTTCGCCCATCCGCGGGATGGTGACAGCAGCAGCGTGCCGTTGGCCTGGTCCCGTGCCTGTTGCGCGGTGCCGGTCTGCGCGGCGCGCGCTCGGGGGCGCGTAGCAGCCCGTGGGTCTGCTCGTCGCCTGGGCTCGGGGTGCGGTCTGGGGCAGGTTCGTGGCGCCGAACCCGGGCAGGTCCAGGCTGACCCAGCGGTATGGAGGAGTCCAGGGCGGCCGTGGTGTGGTTGACCGAGGCCGGCTGGCTTTGCGGTCGGCAATAGGTGGTGCGGTGGTCGCGATCGGTGTAGTTCCGGGCATGGTTGTGCATGACGGGTCGCCCTGGCGGCGGATGACCGGGTCGAGTTCGGCGAGCCAGGCGGGGTAGCCGCCGACCCGCCGCGTGGAGGTGCCCGGCGCCTAACCGGAGCTGCTTGACCGGTCCGGATGCTGCGGGAGCCCGCGACAGCCCACCCCGGCCCGCGGCGCATCGGTTGGTGAACGTCACGTCCAGGCCCGCCACGCCGCTGGCGGGTCAGTGGCCAAGGCTTCGCCAGAATGCGGCGGCGGCCATGGAGGGGCGTCCGGTGCGTTGTTCGCTGCGGTCGGCGTGAGTCATGAGTGCGGTGACGGCGTTGACGCCGAGCCAGCGCAGCGGTTCGGGTTCCCACCGTTTGGTTCGGCGCCGCACCCAGGGCAACGATGTCCGCGGGGTGGTGTGCTCCAGGATGAGGTTGGTGAGGGTCCGTCCCGCCAGGTGGGAGGTTGCGACTCCGTCGCCGACGTAGCCGCCGGCCCAGGCCATGCCGGTGCTGCGGTCCAGACCCACGCTGGGGTACCAGTCGCGGGGGACGCCCAGGTTGCCGCCCCAGCGGTGGGTGATCGTGACGTCGCGCAGGACCGGGAACAGTTCGACGAGGGTGTCGCGCAGGTGCTGGTGCACTCGGTGGTCACGGTCGTACGCCGGGGAGATCCGGGACCCGAAGTGGTAGGGGGCGCCCCGGCCGCCGAAGGCCAGACGACCGTCGGAGGTGCGCTGGCCGTAGATGGTGAGGTGCCGCTCGTCGGTGAAGGTGGCCCGGTCGGCGAGGCCGATCTGCTGCCACAAGGCGTCGGGCAGCGGTTCGGTGGCGAGCATGAGGGAGTAGACCGGCGCGAGGTCGCGCCGGTGGCCCGGTAGCTCAGCGGTGTAGCCCTCGGTCGCGGTCAGCACGATGTCGGCGCGCACCGTTCCGTGCGGCGTGTCGACCTGTCCCGGCGCGATCCGCAGTACAGGGGTCTGTTCGTACAGGCCGACCCCGCGGCGTTCGACCGCCTCGGCGAGGCCGCGGACCAGGCGGGCGGGGTCCAGGGCCGCGCAGTGCCGGGTGGTCACCGCGCCCAGCACTCGGCTGGCGGCTACCCGCTTTCCGGCCTGTTCGGCGTCGAGTAGGTCCAGGGTGTCCGGGCCGAAGCCGTGCGCGCGGGCGTCGGCGACGTGGGCCCGGGCGCGGGTGAGCTGAGCGGGTCCGCGGGCCAGCGACACCATGCCGCCCTGGGTGAAGCCGCAGTCGATCCCTTCGGCCGTGGCGTCGGAGCCGACCTCGACGACTGAGCGCTCCAGTGCGGTCTGCATCGCTTGCACGTGCTGCTCGCTGGCGCAGCGACGCATCCGCCGCCAGGAGGTCGGGAACAGCGCGGAGCACCAGCCGCCGTTACGCCCGGACGCACCGAAGCCGGCGACTTCGCGCTCGAGCACAGCGATCCGCAGCGTCGGGTCTTGTCGGATCAGGTGCAGGGCGGTCCACAGGCCGGTGAAGCCGGCACCGACGATGGCGACGTCAACCGCGGTGTCACCCGGCAGCGCCGGGCGGGGTGCCCACGAGCCTGGGTACTGCTCGTGCCACAGACTCAGGCGGCGGTAGTCCTGTGCGGTGGGCGTCAGCTGGGTCATGACAGGGCTGCGCGCAGCGCTGCTGGGATCCGGTCAAGGTCGGTGTCGGTGATGACCAGCGGCGGGCAGATCGCCAGGGTGGACGGGGCGATCGGTCGCACGATGACCCCGTCGTCGAGTATCCGGTCCCGCACCGGCACCGGGTCGACACCGGCCGGCACGCTCACCGCCCACAGCGCGCCGACGCCGCGGACGTCGGCGACGAGGCCGTCGGCGCGCAGTGCTTCGAGCTGGGGCGAGAGCAGGTCACCGATCCGCAGCGCCCGCTGGAGCAGCCCCTCCCGTTCGGTGATGTCCAGGCAGGTCAGCGCCGCGACGCAGCCCGCGGCGTGGCCGGAGTAGGTGTAGCCGTGCCGCAGCACGAAGGACGGTTCGGCGGACAGCGGCTGGTGCACCGACGGCGCGACCAGGACCCCGCCGAGCGGGAGGTAGCCGCTGGTCACCCCTTTGGCGAAGGTCGTCAGGTCGGCCTGCACCTCGTAGCGGTCGCCGGCGAACACGCTGCCGAGCCGGCCGAAACCGCAGATGACTTCGTCCAGGACCAGGTGCGCGCCGTGTTCGTCGCACAGCGCCCGCAGCCCCGGCAGGTAGCCCGGGGTGGGGGGCCAGACGCCGCCGGCGCCGATGACCGGTTCGGCGAACACCGCCGCTACCTGCCCGGGGTGGTCGGTGAACACCTGCCGGACCGCGTGGAGGTCGTCTTTGGGTACCTGCACGACGTCGGCCATCCCGCGCCCGAAGCCCTCGCGGTTGCTCGGCAGCCCGGTCAGCGCCATCGCCCCGTAGGTCACTCCGTGGTAGCTGGGTGTGCGGCTGACCACGATCGTCCGCTCCGGGTGCCCGGTCTGGGCGTGCGCTGCCCGGCTGAGCTTCAGTGCGGTGTCGACCGCCTCCGAGCCGCCGCTGGTGAGGAACACCCGACTGCCCGGTATCGGCGCCAGGGCGGCCAGCCGCTGGGCGAGCCCTTCAGCGGGGCTGTTCGAGAACCGCTCGAAGCAGTGGTAGGTCTCCAGCTCGCGCAGCTGGGCGGCCACCGCATCGGCGATCTCGGCCCGCCCGTGTCCGACGTTGCAGTACCACAACGAGGCCATTGCATCGACGTAGCGCCGGCCGGCGGCGTCGAAGACCAACGCCCCCGCACCCCGGACCATCCGGGTGAAGCCCGCGGCGGCGGCGGAGGGCTTGGCGAACGGGTGCAGCAACGGCCCGGGTGCGCCCACCCTGCCCTGGGCAGAGGCACGCTGGAGCAGCGTCATCAGGGGGTCCCGTAGTTGTAGGTCTGCTTGTGCACCCGCAGGCAGATGGAGGTCTCGGTCTCCCGGACTCCCTCGATGGGGCGGATCCGGTCGTTGATGATGGTCAGCAGGTGCTCGTTGTCGCGGCAGACGACCTCCAGCTGCAGGTCGTAACGGCCGGAGGTGAGCACGCAGTAGTCGACCTCGTCGATCTTGCTCAACGCGTCGGCGACCGCCCGGGAGTCCCCGGTGACCATGACACCGACGCTGGCCATCACCCCGAACCCCAGGGTGAGGGGGTCGATGACCGCCACGATCTGCACCACCTCGCTGTCCACCAGGGCCTTGACCCGCTGCCGGACCGCGGCCTCGGACAGCCCGACGGCGGCGGCGATGGCGGTGTAGGACCGGCGCCCGTCGTCCTGCAGCTCGCGCAGGATCGCCTTGCCGACCTCGTCCAGCAGCATGGCCGGGCTCGCCGCCAGGGCCAGACCGGCCCGGCTGCTCCTGCGCGGCGTGGCAGCCATGCGTCCTCCTATCCGCGGCCCGACCGATCCGGCCCAGCACGCGCACTCTCGTTCTCCAGCAGGCTTCCTTCGACGGAAAGCCTTGTCAAGCCGCCTTCTGTGTGCGACAAACGTCACACCGTCGATATCAGGAGGCACAGTGACACCTGCCCAGCACGTCCACGAGCAGCCGCGCGTGGCCGGTGAGCCAAGCAAGGGTCTGAAGTCAGGGGCACTGGGTCTGCTGTCCAGCGTGGTGATCGGGGTGTCCTCGACGGCGCCGGGTTACAGCCTGGCGGCCACGATCGGGTTCGTTGCCGCCGCGGTGGGTCTGCAGTCGCCAGCTGTGCTGTTGCTGGCCTTCGTCCCGATGTTCTGCATCGCCTACGCCTACCGCGAGCTCAACGGCGTCGACCCGGACTGCGGCACGACGTTCTCGTGGGGGACCCGGGCGTTCGGGCCCCGGGTCGGTTGGCTGGGCGGGTGGGGGATCGTCGTGGCCGACATGGTGGTGATGGCGAACCTGGCCCAGATCGCCGGACAGTACGGATTCCTGCTGTTCGGTGCCGACGGCCTGGCCGCGAGCTCGTTCTGGACCACCCTGGTCGGTACCACCTGGATCATCGTGCTGACCTATGTGTGCTACCGCGGCATCGAGATCTCAGCCCGGCTGCAATACGTCCTGCTCGCGGTCGAGATGCTCGCCCTGGCCATCTTCGCCATTGTGGCGTTGGTCCGGGTCTATGCCGGCTCCGCCGGTGCCGGCGCGGTGCATCCGGCGCTGTCCTGGGTCAACCCGCTGCAGATCCCCTCGTTCAGCGCGCTGTCGGCCGGTGTCCTGCTCGCCGTATTCATCTACTGGGGCTGGGACACCGCCGTGTCGGTCAACGAGGAGACCCGCGACCCAGCGCGGACCCCGGGCCGGGCCGCGATCATCTCGACCCTGGTGCTGCTGGGCGTCTTCGTGCTGGTGGCGGTGGCCTGCCAGAGCTACGCCGGGCTCGCCGTGCTGACCGACCCCAACAACCAGGGTGACGTGCTCGCGGTGCTCGGCAACCAGGTGCTCGGCTCGACCTTCGGCAAGATCCTCATCCTGGCCGTACTGAGCTCCGCGGCCGCCTCCACCCAGACCACGATCCTGCCCACGGCCCGCACCACCCTGTCGATGTCGACCCGCCGGGCGCTGCCGGCGTCGTTCTCCAAAATGCACCCGCGTTACCAGACCCCGACCACCTCCACGATCGCGATGGGTGTCGCCTCGGTCGCCTTCTACGTCGGGCTGGTCCTGACGAGCGGCAACGTGCTGGCCGACTCGATCGCCGCCCTCGGCCTGCTCATCGCCTTCTACTACGCCCTGACCGGGTACGCCTGCGCGTGGCGGTTCCGCCGGGACGTGCACACCCCGCAGCAGGCCCTCACCCGGGGCGTGCTGCCGCTGGTCGGGGCAGTAATCCTCACGCTGTGCTTCTTCAAGAGCGCGCACGACATGTACGCCTCGGACTACGGCAAGACGTCCTTCAACGGGGTCGGCGGGGTGTTCCTGCTCGGTATCGGCGCCCTCGTGCTCGGCGTGCTGGTAATGATCGCCTGCGAGCTGGCGATGCCTGCCTTCTTCCGCCCCGGCGCCGCGACCACGGCCACACCGAGTACCCCCGCAGCGCCCACGGCCACCCGCCAGGCAGCATCGCCCTCGACAACATCCGACGACTACAGTCGCGAGAGCTCAGGTTGACAACCGATACCGTCGTAGCCCAGCTTTAGCTCGCCAGTTATCGCGATCTCCGCCCTAGCAGCGTAGAACCCACGTCCACAGTCGAGGAGTACCCAGTCATGCGGGTCGGCGTCCCTAGCGAGGTCAAGAACCACGAGTACCGGGTGGCCCTGACCCCGGCCGGTGTGCACGAACTGGTCGGGCACGACCACGAGGTGTTCGTGCAGCGCGGTGCCGGGCTTGGCTCATCCATCCCGGATGAGGACTTCGCCGCCGCCGGCGCCAAGGTCCTGGACACCGCCGAGGACGTCTGGGCCGCTGCGCAGCTGGTGTTGAAGGTCAAGGAACCGGTCGCCAAGGAGTACGGGCGGATGCGGGCCGACCAGGTGCTGTTCACCTACCTGCACCTGGCTGCGTCCCGGCCGTGCACCGAGGCACTGCTGGCGTCGGGCACCACGGCGATCGCCTACGAGACCGTGCAACTGCCCGACGGCTCGCTGCCGCTGCTGGCCCCCATGTCAGAGGTCGCCGGCCGGATGGCGCCGCAGGCCGGCGCCCACTTCTTGGAGCGCGCCCAGGGCGGCCGCGGCGTGCTGATGGGCGGCGTGTCAGGTGTCTACGCCGCCAAGGTCGTCGTGCTAGGGGCTGGCGTGTCAGGCATGAACGCCGCCGCGATCGCCCTCGGGATGCAGGCCGAGGTGCTGCTGCTGGACCGCAACGTCGCCCGGCTGCGCGAGGCCGACCGGATCTACCAGGGCCACATGCAGACCATCGCCAGCAACGGCTACGAAGTGGAGCGGGCGGTCCTGGACGCCGACCTGGTCATCGGCGCGGTCCTGGTCGCCGGCGCCAAGGCACCCACGCTGGTCAGCAACGAGCTGGTGAGCCGGATGAAGCCCGGCTCGGTGCTCGTGGACATCTCCGTCGACCAAGGCGGCTGCTTCGCCGACACCCGGGCGACCACACACGACGACCCGGTCTTCCGGGTGCACGACTCGACCTTCTACTGCGTCGCGAACATGCCCGGGGCTGTTCCGCACACCTCCACCTACGCCCTGACCAACATCACCCTGCCCTACGCCGTGGCGCTGGCCGACCGCGGCTGGCAGAGGGCCTGCGCCACCGACCCGGCGCTGGCCGCCGGCCTCAGCGTCCACCGGGGTGCACTGGCCTCGGCGCCGGTCGCCCAAGCGCACGACTTGCCCGTCCACCCACTGTCCGAGGTTCTAGGAGCCACCGCATGACCGTCACCCCGCAACAGGTCCCCGCTTCCACCGGCCAGCACAGCAGCTGGCAGCGCACCCCGGAGACTGGGCTGGCCGCCTCGGCTCGCGACCACCTGTGGATGCACTTCACCCGGCACTCGACCTACGAGGCCGGCGGCGCGGTACCGATCATCACCCGCGGCCAAGGCGCCTACATCTGGGACAGCAACGGCAAGCGCTACCTCGACGGGCTGTCCGGGTTGTTCGTCGTGCAGGCCGGGCACGGCCGGGTCGAGCTCGCCCAAGCCGCCGCTGCGCAGGCCGCCGAGCTGGCGTTCTTCCCGCTGTGGTCCTACGCCCACCCGCAGGCCATCGAGCTCGCCGAGCGCCTCGCGTCGCTCGCGCCCGGCGACCTCAACCGGGTGTTCTTCACCACCGGCGGCGGGGAGGCCGTCGAAAGCGCCTGGAAACTGGCCAAGCAGTACTTCAAGCTCACCGGCAAGCCGATGAAGCACAAGGTCATCAGCCGGGCGGTCGCCTACCACGGCACCCCCCAGGGCGCCCTGTCCATCACCGGCATCCCAGACGCCAAGAAGTACTTCGAGCCGCTGGTCCCCGGCGCCCACAAGGCCGCGAACACCAACTTCTACCGAGCCCCCGAGCACGGCGACGACCTCGAGGCCTTTGGTCGCTGGGCCGCCGACCAGATCGAGATCGCCATCGAGATGGAAGGCCCGGACACCGTCGCGGCCGTATTCGTCGAACCGGTCCAGAACTCCGGCGGCTGCTTCCCGCCGCCGCCGGGCTACTTCGCCCGACTGCGGGAGATCTGCGACCGGCACGATGTGCTGCTGGTCTCCGACGAGGTCATCTGCGCGTTCGGGCGGCTCGGGACGACCTTCGCCTGCGAGAAGTTCGACTACCTGCCCGACATCATCACCTGTGCCAAAGGCATGACGTCCGGCTACTCCCCGATCGGCGCGATGATCGCCACCGACCGGCTGTTCGAGCCGTTCAAGAACGGCACGGACTACTTCGCGCACGGCTACACCTTCGGCGGCCACCCCGTGTCGGCCGCCGTCGCGATGGCCAACCTGAACATCTTCGACCGTGAGCGGCTCAACCAGAACGTCCTGGACAACGAGAAGGCTTTTCGCACGACGCTGGAGAAGCTGCACGACCTGCCGATCGTCGGCGACGTGCGCGGCGACGGCTACTTCTACGGGATCGAGCTGGTCAAGGACAAGGCCACCAAAGAAACCTTCGACGACGACGAGTCAGAGCGGCTGCTGCGCGGGTTCTTGTCCAAGGCGCTGTTCGACGGCGGCCTGTACTGCCGGGCCGATGACCGCGGTGACCCGGTCATCCAACTCGCCCCGCCGCTGGCCTGCGACCAGAGCCACTTCGATGAGATCGAGCAGGTGCTGCGCGGCGTGCTCACGACGGCCTGGACCAAGCTGTGACGACAGTGCCCGGCACGGCCAGCGAAACCACTACCGTCCGCAACTTCATCGACGGTGCGTGGCAGGACTCGGCCGACGGCCGCACCACCGAGCTGGTCGACCCAACCACCGGCCGGACCTGCGGCACCGCACCGCTATCCGGCGCCGCCGACGTCGCCCAGGCCACCGCCGCCGCGGCGAAGGCGTTCGAGGGTTGGCGGGACACGACCCCGTCCGAACGCCAGCTCGCGCTGCTGCGTCTCGCGGACGCGATCGAGGCGCGCGCCGGCGAGCTCGTCGCCGCCGAGAGCCGCAACACCGGCAAGCCGCTGGCGCTGACCGCCACCGAGGAGCTGCCGCCGATGGTGGACCAGATCCGTTTCTTCGCCGGCGCCGCCCGGGTGCTGGAGGGCCGCTCAGCCGGTGAGTACCTCGCCGGGCACACCTCCTTCGTGCGGCGCGAGCCGGTAGGAGTCTGCGCGCAGGTCACGCCGTGGAACTACCCCATGATGATGGCGGTCTGGAAGTTCGCGCCGGCCCTGGCAGCCGGCAACACCGTGGTGCTCAAACCCAGCGACACCACCCCGGTCACGACCGCGCTGCTGGCCGAAATCGCCGCGGAGTTCCTCCCGCCAGGGGTGTTCAACGTGATCTGCGGGGACCGCAGCACCGGCGGGCTGCTCGTGGACGACGAGGTCCCGGCGATGGTGTCGATCACCGGCTCGGTGCGGGCCGGCATGGCCGTAGCAGAAGCCGCGAGCCGGCAGGTCAAACGGGTGCACCTCGAACTCGGCGGCAAGGCGCCGGTCATCGTCTTCGACGACGCCGACATCCAGGCCGCTGCGGAGGCCATCGCGCTGGCCGGCTACTTCAACGCCGGCCAGGACTGCACCGCCGCCACCCGGGTGCTCGCCGGGCCGCGGGTGCACAACGACGTCCTGGACGCCCTCACCGCGCAGGCCAAGGCCACCCGCACCGGCCTGCCCGACGACACCGAGGTGCTCTATGGGCCGCTGAACAACCCCGCGCAACTGGAGCGGGTGAGCGGCTTCGTCGACCGGCTCCCCGACCACGCCTCGGTCACCGCCGGCGGGACTCGGCAGGGCCAGACCGGCTTCTTCTACACCCCGACCGTCGTCGGCGGCCTGCAGCAAGGCGATGAGATCGTCACCGACGAGGTCTTCGGCCCGGTCCTGACGGTGCAGCGCTTCACCGACGAGTCCCAGGCGCTGCGCTGGGCCAACGCCAGCCGGTACGGCCTGGCCTCCAGCGTCTGGACCAAGGACCACGCACGGGCGATGCGGATGGCCCGCGCCCTGAACTTCGGCTGCGTCTGGATCAACACCCATATTCCGCTGGTCGCCGAGATGCCACACGGCGGCTTCGGCCGGTCCGGCTACGGCAAGGACCTGTCGATGTACGGGTTCGAGGACTACACCCGCCTCAAGCACGTCATGAGCGCGATCGCGCCATGACCCAGGCGGTGCTGACCTCACCGACCCTTTCGGTCCACTCGCCCTACGACCGGCGACTCATCGGGCAGGTCCAGATCCCCGACCAGGCAACGGTCGAGCGAGCCGTCGCCGCGGCGCACAACTGCCGTGCGGAACTGGCGGCGCTGCCAGCGCACCGCCGCGCCAGCGCCCTAGATGATCGATTCCAAGGGGTCGGACGGCGCGTTGCGCTCACGAGGGCGGTGAAGGGCGCGCAGGATCGGCGTATTTACCCGACGTCGAACCGGAGGTTCTCGTGGACGCCGACCTGGACACCCTTGCCACCGCATTGTATGCCCGTGCCGATGATTTGCTGAAGAGCTACCCGGAACGGGTTCCCTACCGCCCCAAGGTCGGGATCGTCCCGCAGATCAGTGACGCTGAGATCATCACGCTGGCCGTGATGCAAGCGTTGCTGGGACGACCCAACGAGGCCGCTTGGCTGCGCCAGGCCACCGACCATCTACGCCACCGGTTCCCTTGTCTGCCGCAGCAGCCGGGCTACAACAAGCGGCTCCGGAAGCTGGCCGGGACGTTGAACTGGCTGGTCGGGATGCTCGGCCGGGACATCAGCGTGTGGACCGATGATGTGGGTGGTGGACGCTACCCCGGTGGAGTGCGCCCGGTCGCGGGAGACCGTGCGGCGCCCGGAGCTGGCTGGGTGGGCTGAGTATGGCTGCTGCGCAGCCCTTCCCGCTACTTCTGGGGACTTCGGCTGCACCTGGTGGCGACCCTGCACGGCTTGCCGATCGGCTTCGCCCTGACCGGCGCGAAAGCCGACGAACGCCAGGTCCTGCTCGATCTGCTGCACGCCGACCGCACCCTGGCCGACTCCCGGCCAGGGCAGGTCCTGATCGGCGACAAGAACTACTACGGCCGCGACTTCCAAGCCGACCTGCCCAACCAAGGCATCTCGCTGCTGCGCCGGGCCCGCAAAGGCGAACCCGAGCGCCCGGGCGGTAAGTTTTTCAAGCCCCTTGCGGCAGACCGTCGAGTCCATCTACGACGCCCTCAAAGGGCAACTCGACCTGGAACGACACGGCGGGCATGAGTCCATGCCATTGGAATGTCAAGCCCAGCTTGGTCGCCCTGCGGCGGCCTGGGTCTTCTTCTTAATGATGTTCCCCGGGAGCCGCGGGGGCTTTGCGGCGGAGGGGGTGAACCCACCGCCCTCATGGGACGGGGACACGGGGACGTCTGGCAGACGAGGTTGACACGGCCACTTAAGCCTCCGCGACCGCGCACCTCCCACTTGGTCGCACGATCAGTGCGATGTCTCCAGGAGTGTCCAGCACGTTGATGCCGCGGCCGCCAAAGACACGGTCGGTACCAACCACAGGAGCCTGGGCCTGTGTGCTGCAAGGACGGCGCTGACGACGCCCGCGACGACGAGCAGGACGGTCGTGGTGATCGCGGAGTGTGCGGCTTCGTGAACTGCCCAGCGCGACGCATTGTTACCTGTGTCGTCGTCGGCGCCGGCGGCGTACAGCAGCGTTACGACCGCGGTGGTGGCCAGGATTGCCGCACTCGGCCGCAGGGCGGGCGCCCGAAGCGCGGCGCGTGGAGCAGCGACAAGCAGCCCGATCGCTGTCCCGGACAGGGCCAGAGGCAGAACAAGGAAGAGCAGCTTCGCCGTGTTGTGTCCAAGCACATCGTCAAGGTACGGGCAGGCAAACTGAATCTCAGGCGAGTAATCCGGTCCGTGGCCGCACCACCATGCGCTACACCGAGCGCGAATTCCACTCATCGTTGCAGCACGACGGTGTGTGAGGGGACGGTACCGGTTGGTTCGAGAGGGTGAGGTGTGGGCTATCAGGGCGGCTGGGGTCGCCCAGTTCAGGGTCTTGCGGGGCCGGTTGCTGAGCTCGGTGGCGACGGCGGCGAGTCGCTCGGCGGTGTGGACGGCGAGGGCCCCGTTCGGCTCGTCAGCGAGAGTAGGGAATCAGGCCGACGGGCTCGACCAGGTCGTACATGCGACGGGCAACGGGTTCCGGGTGCGACATCTCATTCCCTGCGGGTCTTGGCGGCACCCCCCGTGGCAACCGCTCACAGATACTGCGAACCGCCCGGCCGGGATCCGACACTGCCGTCAGCGCGCGTGAATGGCCGCGACCGACCGCGCGGGCGTTCTACCTCGACCTGCACAGCGGCGGCCGACGACCCGGCCCGCTGGAGCGCTCGGTCTGACGAGTCCCCAGCGCGGTGTCTCCGTGGCTCCGCGCTTGGCTTCCGCAACCTCACCATCCACATCGCCAGATCTCTACTCGAGGCCGGCGGTTTCAGACCACGACTACACCTTCAATCCGGAAGAGCCTTAAGTAGCCCAACGTCGTCGTAGTGCCGCAGCGTGCGGGACGTCACCTTCGACATCCGAGCCACCTCGACGATCGACCACACCACCCCGACCCCGCGCGCTCGGCCCGCAAGCAAGTCCTGCACCTACCCGAGCGGGCCATGGCAGCAAGCCTGGAACCAATTGTTTCAGGCCACCCTCGGCCCAACCAGCCTGAACCCGACTACCCGCCCACAAGGCCCGACCGGAACTGAAGTGGAAAAGCCGGACAGACCGATCGGGCCACACGACCACATCCGACGGCAAGATCAAGAAGCTGAAGGCAGCATGATCAACAGTCGGACGGTGCATCCAGGCTCAGTAGTAGAGGGGTTGAGGTTTGTCAGGTTCGGCCTGGACGACGTCGAGGTCGACGTCTGCAATCAGCGCATCGACAGCCGCCTGCTCGGCACCAAGTCCAGCCCAATGCGGATCAACATCACAGGCCAGACACCACCTGTGGTCGGCTGGCCAGACGAACGCCGGCGGTGCGATAATCCTGCCGGAGCCTAAGTCCTCTGCGAAGGTATCAATTTGGCGAAGGGGGCCCTGAAACATTGCGTATCGCCGATGCGGCAGAACGACCAGCGCGGCTGCGGCCGGCAGCTCAATGTCCGAGTACCCATCCCAAACACAGAAGTAGCAGTCTTGGGGGGTAGCGGTGAACTCAGCAAGTCGGCGCAACGCCAGTTGAACCTGGACGAGGTCGGGTATGTGGTCGTCAGGGAGCACGACGTCTGCTTCGTCTTGGCCCTGGCAACTCGGGTCAGGGATGAACCTGAGGCGAGCCGACGCCTCGAAACCCGACGGTCCGAACATGGTAAGCTGATCAAAGGGGGTAGCTGATTCTACAATCCACCGGGCAGCTGGCGGAGTCGGCCGTTGTGCGTTACGCCCCATCGAAGACCGGCTCCCGCTATGGTCTAGCTATACCAACATTACTAGCGTTATCAGGATATCATGCCTTTCCGTCAGCAGGCGCCATGCCGCCGCGTCGGCCGAGTGCTCCTGCTCGGTTGCTCGGCACAAGAAGTTACGATTTTCATGGCATGAATCCCGTCGTGTCAACCCGCTCAACGGCGGTCTAGTACACCACGCAAACCACGTCGGCCTGGTTGTACGGCCATTCGGCCGTATCTGATTGACCGTCGACGTCGACGTCGACGTGATTGCGCCACGAGATGTACCCCGAAGATGGGTTACACGTGGCGCGAGCTACGGTGCGCTGGGCGCTCCCGCCGCCCGGCAGGAGCTGCTTCTTAGGCGAGCAGGCCTTCTGGCGCCATGTATTGTCTGTGTACCACTCGTACAGACAGTTGTAGACGTGTGCCGTCGCGCCGGAGCAGCTTCCCCTATCCCACCAACCGTGTCCTGAGACATCACCACTCGAGTAATGCGGATTGTCCTTACCGCTGTACGGTGTGCATGCTCCTGCTAGGATTGTAGGCCGGGTATCGTTGCCGGTCGCCTGCGGCATCCCGCTAGGCTGCGAGAGCGTGCGTCCTTGGCCATCTAGGTAGACGGCACGGCTGCTGGTTCCTATTGGCGCCAGACCGGGAATGGCAGTCGCGTGAGTTGCGAATTGGCCGGGGCTGGCCGGCTTAGCGGATGCGGGAGACGGAGGGACGCACAGAGCGCCTACGAGAACTGCGGCCAAGCCCAGACCTCGCTTGACTATCAATCTCGTCATTAATAACACCTTTTCGTTCGGTTGCCAGAAGAACCTGCCGAGAAAGCTAGTCTCAACCCCACCCTTCGTCAACACTCCGTGGTCTCGCCGCCTTACAAGATGGTGCGCTCCGTCTGATCGGGGCGAATCGGACACCCTCCTTTAAAGGGCAGAGCAGTAGCTCTTCGCCGTAGCAGGCGTGCGCACCGGCGCTGGCGCCAGCTTCGCGGAGCTGTTCCCGGACGCGTGGGCGGCGTGGGTGCCGCTGCTCCACCTCTACCCCGACGGCGTCGGGACCCGACCGGTCTGACGCACCGGCGTCCGTCCGCTCCATGAGCGTGAACGGGTGTCGGTTGCCGCCCCTTCACCGGGCACTTGTGCAGGTCGTGCAGGAACGACTATCACGCTCGCCGAAATGCAGTCGGTGGGGGAGCGGGGTGTTCCCGAGCCACGGTCGGCTATCGGGACGCAGCTTGTTGAATGGCAGTGGGCCCTCGACGCGGTCCTGGTCGCCCGGTTGCGGAATGGGCCTGCCGCGTGGCGGCGCCGTTCGGGCAGCTTCAGGCTCATGCCGACTGTGGATGTACGTCTCGCTCGATATGGCGATGTCGAGGCCGTCTTGAGTCTGTGGAGCACCGCAGCGGAGAACGCCAGCCGTCCGCTGACAGCCGAGCCGCGGTGCTCGCCCTGCTTGAGCGGGACGCGCCGGCCTTGCTCGTCGCCGAGAGCGCCGAAGAGGTAGTTGGCTCGATTATCGCTGGCTGGGACGGCTGGTGCGCCCACCTGTACCGCCTCGCTGTGCGGCCTGACCACCGCCGACAGGGCGTTGGTGTTGCGCTGCTGACGGCCGCGGAGGCTCGCGTGCAGGCCCTTGGCGCTCTCCGCTTCGATGCGATGGTCCTGGACGGCAACGAGATGGGGCACTGGTTCTGGCGCGTTGCGGGCTACCGACGGCAGGACGACTGGGGGCGTTGGGTCAAGACCGCGTGAGCAGAGCACTTGACCGCGCTGCTGTGGGGCGCTCCCGTCCCGCTAGACGTTTCCTGCTGCGGGGTCCCCGGACCGCCCGGCCCGCGCTGGGTGATGCTGTGCGCCGGGTGCACCGGTCGTGCCGCTGCCGGGTGATGTTGGAGGGGTGGTGCGGGTGCGGCAGGTCTGGCCGTGACTCGGCCCGCTTCGGTTGGACCTGGTGACCTAGGCCGTGTTGGGGTTCGTCCGCAGGATAACCCCGGTGCGCTCTTGGCCTGTAGCGCCGGGGACCCAGCACCCGGCCGCCACGGCCGGTCCTCGCTCGGCACCCACTCGCGCAGTTTGCGAGACAAGCCGGTCTGCCACCAGCAGACCTGCTAGACCTCGGCCTAGCTTCCTGCGCGCAGAGCTGGTGCACCTGTGTTGGCCTCGGCTCTTGCCACGAGCCCCGGTCGGCTGGCAACGGCGCTCTGCTCCACCTTGCCCACCACCTGGGCGCCGACCTTGCCGACCTTCTTGGACTCCATGTCGTCACCGCCAAGCGATGAACATTACCTGCGCGGCCCGACGGATGCGCTACGTCGGGTACCGGTGAATGACAGGTACCGGATCGTGGTCATCGCTTGGGAAGGGTGGCACAGCCAGCTCGTTGAGAAGGTGGCTTGGGTCCGGTCGTGGGCGACGAGGCTCTCGTACGCCTGCCGCCCCGCTGCCGCCGTCGACCTCTTGGAAGGTCACCACCACACTGTCCCATCGGAACAGCTCCGAGCCGGCCGGCGACGCCTGGCTCGTGATCACAAAGCTTCGGGGCCAGGTCAAGGCGCTGAGGGGCGGCCCGTCGGCGTCAGGGTGGCCAGCGCTAGCTTGGCCTCTCCCGCCAAGCGCTGTCCGGCTGTCACCGTCAGGCCCACAATGCCCGGTACCGTCACTCGTTCGGCCCGTCGGTCAGAGTCCGCCATGGCGCGATGGTCTGGGGTGTGCCGGTGCGCGTCAACGCGCCCGGCCGACCACGTCTTCTGGCGGGGCCTGGAAGCGGACGCAGCGTGAACAACAACCACCCATACACGGCGCAAGGCCGAGCCGCGCCGCTACTCGGACGGCTCGCCCCCGTGGATCCTCCGCGTGGGAGGGCCGGTCTGCATGTGGTCACGTCCGGGTGCCTCCGGGTGCGCGCTGCCCAGCAGCACCCGTGTCATGGCGTTGCGCGTGTCCTGCAACTCGGTCAGGGCACCGTCGAGCTGATCGGCGGTGACGCTCAGCCCGACGGTCACGTCGTTGGTCGCCGCCGCGCTGAGCACGGCCGCCCGGCGCAGCAACTCCTTCAAAAAGGAAGCGGTCACGCCGCCGGTCCGCTGGAGAAGGTCCTGCAGACGGGAGTCGTCGACAGCCAGGTCGCCGCGGTAGAGCTCGAACAGCTGCCGGCGGGCGGCGGCGTCCGGCAGCGTGAGCTCGACGGCCTGGTCGATGCGACCGGGACGGGCGGCCAGCGCCGGCTCGAGTAGGTCCGCCCGGTTGGTTGTCAGGACGAACACGACGTCGGCGTCCTCGGCTAGGCCGTCCATCTCGTTGAGTAGCTGGAATAGCAGCGGGTGCTGGCCCGGGTGCATCCCGCGGTCCTCGGCGATCAGGTCGACGTCCTCGATGACGACCATCGAGGGCTGCAGGGCCCGAGCGACCGAGCACGCCTCGGCCACCAGATGCAGCGCGTTGCCGGTCAGCTGGATCACGGTGGTGTCGGTCAGGCTGCTGGTCAGGTGCCGCACGGTGTGGGTCTTGCCGACCCCCGGCGGCCCGTACAGCAGCAGCCCGCGCTTGAGGTGCTGCCCGGCGGCCAGCAGCTGCTGCTTGTGCTGGGCGACCTCCACGACCTGCCGGCGCACCGCGGCGAGCGTCTCGGCAGGCAGCACCAGCCCGGTGCTGGTGAGCTCAGCGCGGCGGTGGAACTGCAGCAGCGTCTGGCCGTGCCCGAACACCTCCCCGCCGAACGACAGCACCTGCCCGCGGAACACGTTGTGGGTGACTGCCAGCTCGCGCAGCCGCTTCGTCACCGCACCGGCCTGGTCGGGGTCACTGCTGGCCACCTGGACCGTCACCAGGGGCTGACCGGAACTGGGGTCCCCTTCGCGGACGAGCAGCGCCACCCGGTGCGGGCCGTCGGTCACCAGGTACACGGCGCACTGCACACACGCCAGCACCTGCCCGTCCGGCCCGGTCAACACGTTCACGCGGGCGACGTTGCCCGGGCGCGGACCGTACGGATCCTGCCCCCCGCCGGCGGCAAGCAGCTCAGCCAGCCCGAACTGGCGGTGCTGGAACCCGATCACCCCGACGAGCTCATGGTCCACACCGGGTTCGGCCAGCCACCCGTCCAAGGCCGTCTGCACGTTGACATGCTCATACGGCGGCCAGCTGTCCTCCACCACCGGCAGCCCGGCAGCGTCCGGCCCAAGGTGACCACGGAGCAGGCCCGGCAGCGTCACGACCAGATCCGCGCGGGCAACCCCCAACAGCCCGCGGCTCGCTCGCCGGACCAGCCGCACGGCGTCCGCCAGCTCCAGCCGGCCACCCGCCCCGCCGCCCAGGTCACGTCGCCCCGAACCAGCCGCAGCACCGGTCAGCTGCCCGACCACCCACCCGCCCGAAGCCGACACGACCCGTCCCCTCACAGCGCCGCCGATGCACCTCCCACGCACAGGCTGACCCTACGGGTGAAGGCCAGGGCCGCACGCCGCCGCGCAACGCCATCTGCACCTCTTGTCCTGCCACGAGCGCGGGTCCTGCGCGACCCATTTGAGGAGTCGGTCCACGACGGCTCTGCCACCAAAGGCCACCAGCACTGGATCATCATCAAACGTGGCGTTGGGCTAGCGCCGGTGATGAAGGGCAGCAAGGTCGAGCAGCTGGGCCCAGGGACGTTCCGGATCGAAGACAGGAGCCAACGATGACAAGCGAGATGCTCAACGCCATCCAGCGGCCGCCGAATGCCCTGGCCGAGATCGCGGGCCGGAAATGCCCCGCTGAGGACGCGGTGCTGGCAGGCGCGGGCAGGGTGCTGTTGGTCGGGACCGGCACGAGTCATCACGCTGCGGAGCTCGGCGCGCCGCTGCTGGAGAGCCAGGACGGAAGGGCTGCCGCCGTCTCCGCACAGTAGTTCGTCCGCCGCCGCCCACCGCTGCTCCCGGGCGACGTGATGATCGTGATCACGCACACGGGTCAGACCGCTTACGCCCCGCGGTGCTTGCAGCTGGCGCAGCAGCAGAGCATCCCGGTCATCGCCATCACCGGGCAGGGTGCCGGCCTAGACCAAGCCGTCGAGACGGTTCCGCTGGAGAAGTCCGAGACCTACACAATCAGCTACCTGGCGTCCCTAGCCGTGCTGGAACGCCTTGCCAACGCCGCCGGCGTCCCGGGCATGGGCCACGCGCACCTGCTCGAGGCGGCCGACGCGGTCCGCGACGTCTGCAACGATGCCACGGGTACCGACGTTGTTCCCCCGGCACGCAGTATGGCCATCGTCGGGTCGGGGCTGGCCGAGGTCACGGCGCGCGAGGCAGCGCTGAAGCTGCGGGAGGCGAGCCGCCAGATCGCCGTCGGGTACGACGCAGAGCTGTTCCTGCACGGCTCGGCCGTGCCCTGTGGACCGATACGCTGGTCCTCATCGGCGACGACGGCCAGGAGCACGACGGGTTTCTCAACGCGGTCGGCCGCGCCGCCCGCAGCGGGCACGTGCCCACCCACCGCCTTGTGACCCCGTCGCTAGGGGCGCACCCGGTGCTGGAACAGTTCGCCTTGACCGCGCGGCTTCAGCTGCTTGCCGCGCATGCCGCGGAACGCCGAGGTTACGACCCAGACATCGTCATCACCGGTGGGTGGGGCGCGGACGACATGTGGGGCATCGGCACTCCCGTTGACTAGCCGCGCGTGGGCGCTCCTGCAACTGGTAGCTGCCTCTGTGACCGGGGGGCTCTCGGCCACGGTTACGAAATTTCGGCGCGGACCGGGTTCCGCCGGTCCCGCTACTGCTGATTGAACTCACGGCAGCGGCCCTCGCACTGTGGGCAACGGTCCTACTTTCCGGAGGCCCTCGAAGAGTCAGGGTGCGGGACGCGGCCACCCTCGGTGCGCTGGAGCCGGCCCTTGCGTACCGGCTGATCACACGCGCGCTTGAGCGCACCAGCGGCGCGAACGGATCGATCCTCACCGGGCTCGAGTTGTGCTTCGCAGCCGGCGGTCCGGCTCGGCAGTGCTGTGCAGCGAGTACCGGGAGCACGTCGGGTTGTGACGCGCGGCTCCTCCAGCTGGGCGGTGCCAAAGGGCACCGAAGTGCAGGGCGGCGCTGGCACGATGTGCTGGTGAGCCTGGCTCTGTTGTTCGCTGTCGTGGACCTCATTGTGGGCGGCCACCTCCTCTGGTATCTACCGGCACGAGCCCGGTCAGCTCCTCAAGCCGCCTCATCGCCTGCTCGTGCAACCTGCGGTGCGACTGCCGGCGCCGCGAACGACGGGGGCAGGACCGCGACCCTGTCTCCGGGCAAGGCCCTACTGGGGTGGATCAGCGGCTCCTACATCCGCGCAGCAACCTCGAGAGCGGACGTGCAGCACCAATGGGACCCGCAGACCGTAGGTCGTCCAGCGAGCCGGCTATCGGTCCGCAGCGTCCGATAGCCGAAGCGGGACGTGGCCCCGCTGACGATCGGTTTCCTCGGGCGGACCGCTGCCGTCCTGGCGTGGAATCATCAGGCGGACAGCAGCCGGCGTGGGAAGTCGAGTTCGGCAACAGTGCCGACCGAGACCCGCCCCGAGCGCCGCGATCGCGCTACGTGGAGCTGGTGGTGACGGTGCGCGTCGAGGTCATTGACGAGAGTGCGCTGCGGTCCGCGGCAGCGTCCCACCTCGGCGCAACCTCCCCGATGGCGGAGTCCGTCCTTCCGGAGCTTGCGTCCTGCGCCGGTGTCCTCGTCCGGGCCGCTCGGCTGCTGCAGGACCTGCCGGGCGCCCAGATCAGAGGTTCCGGCACGAGCACCGGCTATTGGGACCCGGCGGTGCCGTAACCGAAGGGAGCGACGCGCTGACCGGTCCTCCTGCAGGCCGATTCCCAGCGGGACGCCAGCGGGCGCAGCGCTCAACCTGTCTTCGGCGGCTACGCGTGCAACCTCGCTCAGGTGCGGGGGCGGAATCACAACTGGTTGTAGCCGTCTCATCCGGGGCGGCTGGCCAGCTGCCAAACCGGTCCCCCTCTGCCCGGATTGGTGGCATGCACCCCGCAGCAAGACCCTGATAAATCTCCCTCGTGGGCCGGCCTCCCCCAATTCATCCAAGGGCAGAGGACTCCAGACCTGTTGATTGGCCGGGGATCTCGGCTTGGTCGAGAGTGTGCGGCTTTACGGCCGATGGCTCGAAAATGCGCCAGCATCCGAATCCGGCGGTGCGCAGCCCACTGCTCGTGGCGCAGAAGCGATGGGCTTCACGCTTCAATTCGCCGGTCCAGCGGCAGCCGTGACCTGGTGAGCAGCCAGGCGCCGGCAGCCGCCACCGCCGGCACGACGAGGGCGATGACCGCCAGGTTGCGCCACGGCACGATCAGGTGGAAGGCCGGCTCCGCGTAGAGGTAGGCCGTCATCGGAACGAACCCGCTGGCCGTGCCAAGCAGGGCGCCCAGGCCGGCCACCACGACCGCCTGCCAGGCGGCCAGTGACCGACGCACCCGCGGCGGCGATCCCACGGCGGCAAGCGTCGCGTGATCGGCTCGGGCGTCGGCCTGCGCCAAGCCGGTAGCGATGCCGGCCGCCCCCAGGGTGATGGCGGCACTGGCCAGCAGGAGGGCGAGCAGCCCAATGCCGTAGCGATCGCGGTAGCCCCGCTCGACGCTGAAGTAGCTGTCCCCGGTGCCGAGCTTTGCCAGCTCCGCCCGCACCCGTTCCTCGGCGTTGTCGTCCGGCGGGGTGCGGTACTGCACAACTACCGCCTGCTCGACCGGTCGCACCCCGACCTTTGTCGCCGCCTGTGGTGAGATGTAGGAGTCCAGGAAGCGGCCGTTGCCGACATCGACGTACGCAGCCGGCACCGCCACCTGCGTCGGGGCAGGCGGCCCTTGAGCCGGGTCACCGTTGACCGCGTAGTCGCTGACGTCGAGAAACCCGTGGCCAGCGAGCACCTGGGCTGACCGGAAGACCACCATCCCGCCGGCCGTCAGCGCCCGCTCGGCCGCGGCCGACCGCACCCCGGTCAGCCGGACGAAGCCCGCGTAGTCGCCCACAACGGGACTGCTGAAACCGCTGCTGATGGTGTTGCTCTCGTCGAAGGTGCAGCGTGGGTCCCCTGCACCGGCGTGGTACTCGCTGGCGGTTGGCGGCCGGCCCGCGAGACGTTGGATCCGCTCGTACGGGCACATGTTGGCCGGCGGAACCCCGGAGGCCACGGACCGGCAGCTAGGGGCGCCGGCATCGCAGGACGTCGACAGCGTCCGCACCGGGTACACGTCGTCCGGTGGGGCGGCCCGGCGGATCGCCGCCAGCTTGGCGGGCGCGTCGTTCAACGGCTGACCGCTGCCGGCTGGCGGCTGGTAGGCGTTCAGGACGAACTGCCCGTAGCCGGCCTGCGGGTGGTACTCCCGCCGGTCCTTGTCGGACAGCGCGCTGACGAACAGCGTCAGCGCGACCGATCCAGCCACGGCGGTGAGGATCGCCGCGACGGCCGGCGCGCTGCGGGCCCGGTGCCGCGAAGCGTCCCGCAGGGCCAGCCGCGGGGCTAGTGGCAGCCAGCGGCCGAGCCGCCCCACCGCCCCCACGATGGCTGGGGTGGCCGCGATCAGGCCGAGCTGGGTCAGTACCGCCCCGGCCAGGATGGCCAGCACGGCCACGACGTACCGACTGCCCTGAACCGGGGCAGCGGAGGTGTTCAGGCTCAGCGCCAACGCCCCGCCGCCCAACGCCAGGGCAGCGCCGACCGCAGTCAGACCGAGTCCGATGGCCGGCAGCCGGCGCCGGGTGTGCGTGATCCCGGGCCGGCCACGCAGCGCTGCGACAACGTCCTGGCGGGCCGCCGCCCGGGCCGGCAGCACGGCCGCTGCCAGGCCGGTCAGCACCCCCAACGCCACCAGGGCCGAGAGCTCGGCCGGCCGCAGATCGGCCGACGGCAGGACCCGGGTCGTCACGTTATTCACGATCGGGATGGCGGCGTACCACGCGCCGATGCCGACCGTGACGCCGGCAACGCCACCTGCGGCGCCGAGCACCAGGCCCTGGCCCAGCACGACCGTGCGAACGTGCCGGGCGGTGCCGCCGGTCGCGGCCAGCAAGCCCAGGGCCCGGCGCTGACGGCGAGCACCGACAGCGAACGCGGCGCCGGCCAGCAGCGACACCTCCAGGACGGCCAGCCCCACCACGAGGGCAAGCGCAGCCACCGTGGCGAAGTTGAACCGCGTGGTGGAGCCGTTGTTGCCGCCGGCGTAGTACGGCACCTGCGACCGCGCTGGCGGATGCTCGACGACGTACCGCGAGTAGGCCACGATGCCGTGGCTGTTGAACGCCAGCACCTGCGGCCAGGTCACCGGCGCCGACGTGTCGAGCAGGTACTGCGGTCGCTGCACCGTCGTGCCGCCGGGTAGCGCCCGCAACTGCGCCAACGCCGTCCCCGGCAGGCCCAGGAAGGTGCGCGTGCCGTTGTCGGCCGACAGCGAGCGGTAGGTCCCAACGATCCGCAACGATACGGCCGGCCGGGTCAGCGCCACCATGTCACCGACGTGCAGTCCGAGGGTGGCGAGCAGCGGCCCCGTCGTGACGACCTCCGCGGTGCTGCGCGGCACCCGGCCCGAGGTCTGGTGAACGGTGCCCTGCGCCAGCGGGTCGGTGTAGTCCAGCTCGCGGAAGTCCGCGACCGTCAACCCGTCTGTGGTCCGCGCCGTCACCTGGTCGCGGTCGTCGGTGATCCATCGGCTGCCGGCCGGGAACAGGGTGGTCGGGTCGACCACCGGCTGGTCGCCTCCCCCGGTTGGGCTGCCGCTGGCGGAGCCGGAGGCGTAGGTCGTATCGGGTTGCTGAAGCACCGGACCGCCACCCTGCGAGATGACCCGGGCGTCAGCGGTGCGACCGAGCTCGATGCCCAGCCGTTCATGGCTGTCGATCGAGGCCGTCCGCAGCATCACGTCGATGAACCCGACCCCTGCCAACGGCAGCATCACCATCGTGATGATCAGCAGGCTCCGCCCGCGGGCTCGCAGCGCATCCCGCCGGGCGATCCGCAGCAGCGGACGCCAGGCCATCACCGGGACGGCTCGTTCAGCAGCGCCTCGGCCGGGACCGCAGGGCCGGTCTGGTCGATCATCTGTCCGTCCCGCAGGAACAGCACCCGGTCGGCCCATGCGGCATGCCGCGCCTCGTGGGTGACCAGGACGCCCGCCGCGCCGGCGTCGCAGCGGGCCAATGCTGCACGCAGGCACCAGCCGCTACCGCACTAAGAGCGACGGCTGGTCCATCGTCACCGCCGACGGCAAGCGCGCCGCGCACGCCGAGCACACCATCGCCATCACCGACCACGGCCCGATCGTCCTCACCACCGCATAGCCCCCCACCGCCGAGTAGTGGGTTGTCGAGTGACGACGCAGCCGAGTTGAAGCAGCTGCGCACCCAGAACGCCTAGCTGCGGATGGAGCGCGACGTCTTCAAGCGCTCCGTGGTCCGGTGGGTGAAGGGCGGCCGATGAGGCAGCTCCTCCTGGAAGCCGCTGTGCTGAGCGAAGCCCAAGCGGCCAAGGAAGCGTAGAAGGGTCGGCGCGCTGACGCGTGCACGATCGGCCACCGTTTCATGCATAGGGTCGCCCGTCGCCTCGCGACACTGGCTCACGGCCCCGACTTGTTGCGGCGCCGGCGACCGCCTTGGTCGTCACAGGGAGCACAGCCAAGTACGTCTCGGCGGCCGCCGCGTACCCAGCGAGTAGGGCCGTCGCTACCTGCTCGACCTGCTCGTCCGCCGGGCTGAAGGTCGGCGAGTGCAATTGACCGCCGGCACCCTCGCTGCCGACGAACAGCATCAGCGAGGGCAGGCTCTCGCCGTAGTAGGAGAAGTCGTCGGAGCCGGCGGTGCGAAAGCCCCCGTCGACCGCGAGACCGAGCTCGCGCAGCACCTGGGCCGTGCGGGCAGCGAGCTCCTTGTCGTTCTCCAGCACGGGCTCACCGTGGACGAGCTCGACGGAGCCCTCGCAGCCGTGCGCCTTCGCCACGTGCTCCACGACCTCAACGAGTCGTCGCAACAGGTCCTGGCGGGTAGGCACGTCGAAGGCGCGGACCGTGCCGCGAGCGCAGGCGCTATCAGGGATGACGTTAACGGCCGAACCGGCACGCAGCGTGGTCACACTTAAGACGGCGGGCACCATTGGGTCGAGTTCCCGGCTGACCAGGCTCTGCAGGGCGACCACCACGTGGGCCAGGACGACGACCGGGTCCCGCGTCCGGTGGGGGTAGCCGGCGTGCCCGCCCTTGCCGCTGATCCTGATGCCGAACTCGTCGGAGGAGGCATTCACTGCGCCCGGCGTACAAGCCACGGTCCTGCCGGCGAGCAGGGGCTGCACGTGCGCGGCCACGATGGATGTGGCCTGCTCCTGCTCCAACAGGCCGGACCGGCTAATGTCCAGGGCGCCTGACGGGTAGCTCTCCTCTCGTGGCTGAAGGACGGCGAGCAGGGGCGCCGGACCTCCGTGGACGTGCACCGCCCGGGCCAGGGCGACTAGGGCTGCCAGGTGCACGTCGTGCCCGCAGGCGTGCATGAGGCCCGGTCGCGTTGACGCCCACGGGAGGCCGGTCCGCTCCGTCACCTCCAGGGCATCCAGCTCCGCGCGCACTGCCACCGCGGGTCCGGTGCCCCCAAGCCGCGCCAGCGCGCCGGTCCCGGCTGTCGGGCGGCTGGTCGCGGCGGCAGGCAGAGCCGCGAGCACCTCCCGCAGCGTGTGCGCCTCCTGTCCCGAGCGGTCGGGGTGCCGGTGCAGCCGGTGACGCAGCTCCACCGCGGCCGGGAGCTCGCGCCTCAGCTGGGCACGCAGGCCCTGCAGGTCGTCGGTCACCCGAGATCCCCGTCGGGCGCCGGCCGGTCGTCGAGGCGGTAGATGCGTCTGGCGTTGTTCCGGCCGATCATCTCGGTCACTCGCACCGCGTCCTGCGCAGACCAGTCGCCGTCCTGCACCCACCGCCCGAGGACCCGGCTCATGCCGCGTCGCCACAGCAGCGCGCCGAGGTGGTGCAGCTCCGGTGGCCCCCACGCGTCTGAGGAGAACAGCACCTTGGCGAACGGCGCGAGCTCGAGCGATTCCGCGATGATGCTGTCGGCGCGGGCGCCGGTGTAGTTGACCGCCAGCCCCACGTCGAAGTAGACGTGCGGGAAAACCTGCGCGAGGTAGCCGGCGTGGCGCTGGTACGGGTAGCAGTGCAGCAGCAGCACGTCGAGCCCGTGCGGCTCGACGTGCTTGATCCAGTCGGTGAGCAGCAGCGGGTCGCAGCGATCCAGGCGCAGGTCAGGGTCCCCGTACCCGACGTGCAGCTGCAGGGGGAGGCCTCGGTCGACCGCTGCCCAAAGGACGAACCGCAGCAGCACCGGGTCGTCCAGCCGGGCTACCGCGGGCGGTGGAGACGAGCGCAGCCACGCGTCCGCAGCTCGTACGACCTCGGCGCGTCGAGGCCGGTCGGGGTCGAAACAGAAGCCGTGCCGGTAGGCGATGATGCTCTTGCACCCGACGGCCTGCCGCGTCCGCGTAGCAAGGACCTCCGGATAGCGGTCGGCGAACTCCTCCGCCCCGACGCCGGTTCCCGCGAGGTCCTCGCCGACGGACTCCAGCCGGACGACCTCGTGGGCGCGGGCCCCGGACGCCGCCGCCATCCCGGCCAGGTCCAGGACGTCGTCGCCGCGGTGGCCGGTCTCAAGCACGTAATCGGACACACCGCTTGCGCCCAGGAGCCTGCGGGTGACCTCTGCCGCCCCAAGAGCCTGGCGCCGCGTCAGATACTGCTCCGGCGTCGCGGCCGCCTGCAGACCGAGCACCGGGGCGCACCAGCGCCGCACAGCGAAGCCGACCTGGGAGTCGAACTGGGTCATCCACGACGGGATCGGCCGGTCGGATTCGGTGAGCATTCGCTCCAGCGCGTCGCGGTCGACGTCCTGGCGCAGCGCTCCGTGGACGTGGTGGTCGACCAGCGGCAGGCATTGGACGGCGGCCTCAAGCTCGGGCGGCCCGGGGCGCTCAGTAGACATCGGCAACCCTCCGCACGCGCTCGCCGTCGTCCAGCCCCTCGAGCGAGCGGAGCTCGTCGCGCTTGACGGCCAGGTACGTCATCACCAGGCGGTCGGGGAACCATGTCCCGGCCGCCGTGTCGGTCTCCAGGGCCTGTAGGGCCTGCTCCAAGGTCTCGGGCAACCGTGGGACCTTGGCAAGCTCCGCCGCCCGCATCTCCTCCGGCCATACGACCGGCTCGAGGTAGCCGCTGCTGCACGTGAAGCTCGCCCGCCCGGCGCGCAGCATGGCCGCTAGGGCCAGCCACGGGTTGGCGCAGGCATCGGCCGCACGGTACTCCAGGTTGAGTTGGCGGGCCGGGTCGCTGCCGCCGACGGAGCTGGTCGGGCAGATCCGCAGTAGCGCCTCACGGTTGCGTTCGGCCAGGAACGCCCCGCCGACGCTCCACCGGTCGGGGCGCAGCCTCAGGTACGACACCGGGCTCGGCGCGGTCCAGGCCAGAACCGCGTCGCTGTGCCGCAGGACCCCAGCGGCGAACCGGCTGCCCACCTCCGACAGGCGCCCCGGACGCGCCGGGTCGAGCAGCACCGGCTCGCCCTGCGCGTCGACGAAGCTCAGGTGCACATGGACGCCGCTGCCTGTGCCGTCCGGGCGCTGCAGCGGGGCGAACGACGCTCTCAGCCCGCGCCGCAGAGCCAGGTCGCGCACCAGCTCGCGCAGCAGCACGGCGCGGTCGGCCGCCGCCAGCGCGCCGGTCGGCGCGAGCGTGATCTCGAACTGCTGCTCGCCGTATTCCGGCAGCCACGTCTCGGGCTCCAGGCCGCACCCTGAAAGCAGGTGGAGCAGGTCGTCGCCGAACGGCTCGGCGTCCCGGTGCCGGCGTAGCGAGAAGGGCCCGGAGGCCGGCAGGCCGTGCAGTACGAACTCGTGCTCGAAGCTGGCGACCACGTCCAGCCCGGTGCTGTCGCGGAAGTCGGTCAGGGCCTGCCTTAGCAACGTGCGCGGACAGCACTCCCACGGCTGGCCGTCCGGCTGCGTCTGGTTGGCGAGGTACAGGCGCATGCCCGGGGAGATGCCCTCGGTCGGCACGTCGACGCCAGTGGCGGCGTCCGGCATTAGGCGCAGGTCGCCGGCCGAACCAAAGGCGTTGCCGGGGGCCAGGTGCCCGAAGGCGGTCAACGCCAAGTTCGCCGGCACCCAGCCCACTCCGGACCGCAGCACTGCGTCGTGCGCCGATCTAGGGACGCTCCGGCCCCGGACGTGTCCCGCCAGGTCGCAGGTGGCGACGAAAGTGCCGCTTTCCGGCGCTGTCACGGGTCGGTGCGGTCCCCGCCGCAGAAGGTCATCGATGCCAAGGCGTAGGTCTTCGCCGCGTGAACGAGCTCGGAAATGGGATGTACTCATCCTCCGCGTGCGCGACCCGTTCGGCCCTCGAGTCGTAGACCAGGTCCTCGATCCCGCGTGCCTTCATCCAGGTAAGGTCGCACATCCCAAGGAGCCCCGCTGCTGCCGCGGCGCCGGGCCTAGCGAGGCGCTGTGCGCACACTCCCTGCCGTCGACAAGCGCGTGAGCCGGGCGAAGTAGCGTACGGCGGCCACAGGAGGTTCCAGGTAAAGACCGGCTCGTGCGGCGTCAGCCAGTAGTCGTTGGCGCAGGCCCGCTGTACCACCCCCTCGATTTGAGCCACAACCTCCTCGTTGCTGCGCTACGAGCGATGGCACGACCGACGGCTTCGCTCCAACGAGCGCAAGGAGCGCGCTGTGTACCTTCTACTGTAGAGCAAGCAGGCATCCTATCGATGCCTGATTCTGACCATTTAGGCGGTCCAGTATGCAGACACTTTACGAGCGGGATCAGGCCGCACTGGCGGGTATCGAGAAGCTGCGGTTTTTCCCCCTTGAGGTATCGGAGGGCTTCGGCAGCACGCTGACCGAGGTCGGCGGACGCCAGTTGCTCGACCTGTCTGCGACGTGGACCGCTTGCGGACTCGGCCACGGTCATCCAGCGGTGACGGAAGCGGTGACCCGCGCCCTGCAGCGGCCGCCTGGTGCCGGCGGGTTGTCCGCCGTGCACCCGGACTCTGTCGGGCTTGCTGAGGACCTGCTCGAGATGGTGCCCGGCCCTGGGGATCGGCGGGTCTACCTGGGTCACGCAGGCTCCGACGCCAACGATGTTGCGCTCCGCGCCTGCAGGCACGCCACTGGAAGGCGTCGGGTAGTGACCTTTGAGCACAGCTACCACGGGGGTATCGGTCTCGCCATGGGGGTGTCCGGTGTCCATGTGGAGAGCGGCACTCAAGCAGCGTCCGATTCGACCTTTGTGCCGTACCCAGACCCGCTACGGCCCCACTCCCCGGGAGCGCAAGGGGTCGCCGACGCCTCGCTGCAGGCCGTCGAGGCGGAGCTATCGCAGAACGACGTCGCCTGCCTGATAGTCGAGCCCATTCTCGCCGACGGCGGCCTCGTCGTGCCGCCTGACGGCTTCCTGTCCTCGCTGCAGGAACTGTGCTCCCGCTTCTCCGTCCCACTTATCTGCGATGAGGTGAAGGTGGGGTTAGGCCGTCCCGGTCTGCTGCATGCCTTTCAGCACGACGGTGTCACCCCCGATATTGTGACTTTCGGGAAGTCTCTCGGAGGCGGCTTGCCGCTCTCGGCCGCAGTCGGTCCGGCTGCCATCCTGGACGGGCCGACCGCATCCGCACTACTCACGACCGCCGGGAATCCCATTTGTACAGCGGCGGGGCGAGCTGTGCTGCGTACCCTCGTCGCTGAGGATCTGCCCGCTGCTGCCGCCGCCGCTGGTGCGCGACTTATGGCCGGTCTGCGAGAGGTTGCCAACGGCTCGAGTTCTGGCGACGACCTCGCGGGAGAGCGGATCGGTGACATCCGCGGCAGGGGCCTCGCGATCGGTGTCGACCTCGTTGCCGATAGGCAGACCCTGCGACGAGACTTCAGTCTGGCACAGAAGACCGTCTACCGGGCCTGGCAGCTCGGCGCGGTCATGTATTACGTCGGCGGCAATGTACTCGAGATCACACCACCATTGGTTATTACCGATGAAGAGGTGGACCGAGCGGTGGACATAGTCGGACAGGCCATCGCCGACGCGGAGCGGGGGGTTGTCACTGACGCTGAGGTTGCGCCCTATGCCGGTTGGTGACTGCACACGGTTTCTCTGCTCCCCCAGTCCCGGAGGGTGCCACCGCCCACCCGTGCGCGCAGTCGCCGGCTGAGCCCGGCAGTTTCGGAACGGGCGCGATGTCCGCGCTTAGTCGCGCTGCACAATGGGGGGGACCAACTCCAGCGAGAGCCTTATGTGGCTCCGCATTGCCCGCTCGGCCCGCTCGGGGTCGCGGGCTTCCAGTGCAGCAAGGAGGTTGGCGTGGCTGATCATGGTGACCTGACGTGGAGGCTGCCCGGACCAGTAAGAACGCCAGAACCTTAAGTTGTGCATTAACAGCCGGTCGGCAGCGTCCTGCAGCAGGGCGTTAGGCACCATGTGGACGAGGAAGTAGTGGATGTCATGGTCCTGCCGCAGGTACCGCAGGTGATCGGTGTCCTTGCGAGCGCGTTCCGCGGCCTCGATCAGAGTCCTCAAGATTGCCAGATCCTCATCGGTGGCGCGACGTGCCGCGACGTGCGCGACCCCGCACTCGATGGCTTCTCGGGCATCGAACATGTCTAGCGCATCTTGTGGCCGGATATCTGTCACGACGGACGCGCGACGTGGCAACACCGTTACGAGCCGGTCTGCGGCCAGTCGCGCGACGGCCTCGTGGACCGGCATGCGACTAAGCCCAAGCTGCGCGGCGACGGCGTGCTCGTTGATGGTCGAGCCCGGAGGAAGTCGCAAGTCAAGGATTTGGGAGAGGAGCTGCTCGTATGCCGTGTCGCTCGCACGCGGCTTTGCTGCTGACGCAGAGGTGCGCCAAGTCATCCGCCCACTACCGCGGTCGGTATCGGGCACGCCGTCGTCGCGAGGCTTTCCCGCTCGACGACGAGCGTCTGTTGGTTCGAAAGGTCGGTTCATCCCCACGCCCAACCGCTGGAGCTGAAGACAAAGACGTCGGACGTGACCCCTTTTTGATAACGGTAGTACTTGGGTCTGGTCTCCTGCTCCTTGGCGCCGACGGCATAGCAGCACACGGCGTACTGGTGGGTGGAGGCCAGCAGCGTAAGGTCTAGGCACGTGTAGGCCAGCCGATCGGCGATGTCAGGGATCACACCGGGGCTGGTGCTTGGGGAAGATCGGCCCGACATGCGCCGGTGGCGACCGGGCTCGGCACGACGGCAAGGACGCGAATGCGCCGGGGGTCGGGCTAGGACGGCCATGGAGCTCGGTGGGCCACCCAAGGGCGCCCTTGGGCTGGCGGCGTAGGTGTCCTGTGGGTCGGTGCAGCTGGCCACCGCCAGGAATGAGCTCACGTTCACTTCCCCCACCGCCCGCCTCCACGCTGTCGGGGATGGGGGTCCCCAGCAACTCGTGCTGCAGCTGGTTGACGTGGATTGCCCTGGTGCGCAGCACTCCCTGACGTGGCAGTACTGAAACGGAATGGGCCTGACTCCGGCCCTCGGGCCGCAGCGACTATCTGGCGATGCTCGTGCAAATCCTTCCACACGGCTAAAGCATCACGTCTCCGCCGTTGGGACCCAATGTCTGTCCCACGTAGTAAGAGCCGTCGTCGGAAGCGAGCAGCACCGCGGTGGGCGTCACCTCCGCGACCGTGCCGAAACGGCCGATCGGCAGCTCCGCTAGCTTGGCACTGCGCCACTCGTCCGTCTCGCTATCGAGGATGGGTGTCTGGATGGGACCCGGCGCGATGGCGTTCACCAGCACGCCTCGGTTGGACACCTCGCGAGCCAGGGCCTTGGTCAGGCCGATCACACCGGCCTTGCTCGCCGAGTAGTGGGCCACCTCGGCGCCGCCGATCTGCCCCAGCTGGGAGGCAATGTTGATGATCCGTCCGGACCCCCGCTCGAGCATATGGCCGATCAGGAAGCGGGTGCACAAGAAGGTGCCTCGCAGGTTGACCGCGATGATGCGGTCCCAGTCCTCGACCGGCATGTCCTCCAGCAGCGACTGGGTGAAGATGCCCGCATTGTTGACCAGCACGTCCACGCGCCCGAACCGGGACAGGGCGTCCTCTGCCATAGCTCGCACCGAGTGCTCGTCAGCCACGTCGGTCCGGATGTACGCAGCGTCAGCGCCATGTCCACGCACTGTGTCGAGCACCGGGCTTGCCGTCGCCTCGTCAACTATGTCGACCAGACACACGTCAGCCCCCTCTCGGGCGAACGCGAGCGCGATGCCCGCGCCGATGCCCGACGCCGCACCTGTTACGAGCGCCACCCTGCCCGCAAGCCTGCCTGTCACGGTCGTTGTCTCGGGGCAGCGGCCCACACGTTGGCAATTTCGTCGCCGGTCGTGAGGTCGAACCGGTGGCGCATCAGCAGCATGGAGGCGTCATGCTGCTCCTTGTCGTCGCTCCCCACGCAGTCGGTAGCCACGACGACGTAGTAGTCGCTGAACATGGCGTCACGTGCTGTCGACTCGACGCAGCCCTCGGTTGTGCAGCCGGTCACTACGACCGTTCGGATCCCGTTGCTGCGCAGCAGCACGTCCAGGTTGGTGCCCCAGAAGCCGCTCGAGCGATACTTGGGCACCACCGGCTCGTCCCCCACGGGCGCAAGCTCATCGACGAAGTGCGCGCCGCTGGTCCCCGGGATGGTGTAGCGCAGCGGGGAACTATCGCGTCGAACCGCCTGATGCATCCTCAGGTTGAACCGGACTTGCACTGGTGAGTCGCTCCTGCCGCCAGGCAGTGCGGTGTTCTGCACATGCAGCACCATGACGCCGTGAGTCCGGGCCGCGGCGAGCAATCCTGCCAGGCGTGGTCGCGTCTGCTTGTACATCGCGAGGTCGATGCCGAGGCGTCCAAAGAGTCCGTCTGGCTCGACGAAGTCCCGCTGCATGTCCACCAGGAGCAAAGCGGTGTGCGCGGCGGAAACGAGCTCCTCCAACTCGGTGTAGACCTGTTTGCCGTCAACCTCGATCACCTGTCCACCTCGTCGCGCAGGAGCTCACGCGGGCTCGGGGCGGGCCGACCTGCGCCGAGCACAGAGGAAACCAGTTCGCCGATACCCTCGATGCCAGTGCGCAGTTCTTGGCCGGGGCAAAGGTATCCGGGCGGGTCCATGCCCATGCCCACCCCCCCGGGTGTGCCGGTGTTGATGATGTCCCCGGCACGCAGCTCCATGAACTGGCTGACGTACCAGACCAGATGGTCCACCGGAAAGATCATGTCGCTAGTGCGGGACTCCTGGCGCATCTCCCCGTCGACGGAGCACCACACACGGGCATCGGCTGGGTCGAACTCCTCGGGGGTGACGACTACCGGGCCGATCGGATTGAACGTCGGGAAAGACTTGCCCTTCACCCACTGACCACCGCGTTCCATCTGCCATGCTCGCTCGCTGATGTCCTGGCTGACTGAGCCTGGATCCACCGTTGCGATAGGGCGGTTCGGCATGTCGTAGACCGCGGATGCCCTGCTGTGTATGGAGAATGTGGCTTGCGAAGGACACGTTCTACCGACTCAGAAGGAGCATCCGCGGG